>Ga0222718_10000023_pt1 | contig 176603 bp, 215 predicted proteins | sample C33_27DmetaG_FD_165045 | JGI IMG/M metagenome (GOLD analysis project Ga0222718, IMG submission 165045) | Estuarine water microbial communities from San Francisco Bay, California, United States - C33_27D | ecosystem: Environmental > Aquatic > Marine > Unclassified | place: USA: California...
AAGGGTAGCAGCTAATATTAAACTCAATAGGTAGTTCGTTAGCATAGTTAAGGTACATATGTAAGTCAGTTCTTACAGTACCGCCGCCAGCTTTATTATTGATTATATCTTGTATTTCAGTTGTGTCAAACTGTATTAATGTTCTTAATGTTTGACCACCAGCTGATGTGTGATAGCCTCCAACCTCTAATAGTTCATCTCTACCGTTATTAGCTAGTTGCTTTTCAGTATAGATAAATGAATCTTTTGAACTAAATAATTTATATATTGCCATCTTATAATGTTGTTACTCTTCCTTGTATATCACTGTTAGGGTATTTTACTTCAAATATCATAGGATCTAAAGAAGGGTAAACAATGTTACTTTTAGTTGCTCCTTCTATATCATAATCAAACTCAGAGTAGTTTCCTCCTACTTTAGTATTTAATTTTATATTTTGTACAGTTTGTACCCCTTTTACTCTATCTAATAGTGTATAAAGAGAAGAAAGGTTTATTGGTTGATTTATACTTCTTTTATCTATATTGAAAAAAGATTTTAATTCATTATTACACCTTAGTAGTACATCTCTAGAATTAAAATTAGGTAATGTAATAATATCAAACTTAACTCCTATATTAATAACAAATGCATCTTTTATAGTTATACTATCAGTAAGCATCATAAACTGTGATATATGTGTTTTAAGGTTGTTTTTAAGTTCGGTTGAGCTTTGTATTAGGTGTTTATTATTATCGTATGATAGTACGTACATGCTTACCCCTAGAGGGTTACTTTCTTTATAGTCTGCCGGTTTTACTGTGTCGTCTGTGGTTACGAATGTTTTTGCAATTGAACCCATTGTAGGAGGTAGAGTCATTGCTCTAAATGCGTAATCTTGCTTTGTAACAACTCTTCCCTGTTCAGCGAATGCTCTTAAAGAGTTCTGTCTTAGCTCTTCCACTGTGTCTCCGTCTTTTCCTCCCGTGGCTCCTTTATTATTGTTTACTGTTAAGGTAGATTGATACGTTGTATCTGTAGCTGTTGAAGAGACGTTTTTTAATCCAACTATAGTGTTCGCTTCTACGTTTGATGCAATTCCTCCTCCTTTTAAGTAACGTATAGTTAGTGTTGTGTTAGAGGGAGCGTTACCGTAAGATTCTGAGAATAAAAAATTAGATGGATCATATGCGTGATCTGTTCTACGTATTCCTGCGTTAGTGCCGGATCCTACATTGGTTGGGTTAGGTAGAAAGGTGTCGTCATTTGTGCTTGACATCCCTGCCCCGAACTGTATCTGTAATTTTCCTGTGGAGGTAAATCTACTTACAAACCTGTTGGGTACGTTTTGAAGAGAAAGTAAGTAGGGTACTTTGTCTGCATTAGAGCCTCCGTTTATACTTTCAACGTATACGGTGTCTTGTCCTAAGAAAGGAACCTCGTACCAGGTGTTACCGCTACTGTCTACTATGTCTAGAATTCCAATTATATCAGTATCGTCTATATCTAGGGTAAGAAATTTAGAAGAAGCTCCTATAGTTTCTAGTTTTGTGACTACTGATCCTGCTTTAGCTTTAGCTCTTTTAGTAAGTAAGTATTCTGCCGGTTGGTTGTTATTAATGCTGTAGATAGTTATGTCGGTAGGGTCATAGGAGCTCGAAAAGCTAAAGTCTACCCTATCATCAATAATAAACTCATAGTCACCTGCGGCTACTGTAGCTCCGCTGCTTATATTAAGTGCTTGATCCCAGTTAGGTAGAAACTCAGAACCGGTTGCAGCAACTCTTTGAGTAAACTGCACTTCAACTGTTGATGCTGTTGTTACCTTGGGAGTGTATCCCATCATGTACGCTAACGAATATAGGTTCCCGGGATCTTGTGCGTACTGTAGTAGAGTTTCTTGGAGTTGACTATCTTGATAAAATGATAGTATATCTCCTACATATGCAGCCATTTCTACAAACATCATTCCCGGTGATGTAGGGGAGAAATCGTTATAAGTATCAGGGTAGTAGTTTTTAGCGAATTCTACTAGTTGACTTCTCAAGTTTGAAAAGTTTTTATCTGTATACTTTATTGTTACGTTTTGAGCCATTATTCAAAATTAATAGTTAGTTCGTCCTCAGTTTGAGTATTTTTTATTTGGTAACGTAAGGAGAAAGTAACGAGATTACTATCTTCTTTTCTATCAATATTAATTTCACTTATACTTAAAGATGGAAAATAGCTTCTCAAAGCATCTCTTAATATAAACTCTACTGTATCAGTAGTGCTTCGGTTAATATTCTCAAAAATAAGATTCCTAATCCCGGAGCCAAATGTTGGGTTCATGTACCTCTCTCCTTTACCGGTTAGTATAAAGTTAATTAAGTTTGACTTTATAGCTTCCTTAGTTTCATAGGTAGAATTAAATACAGCTTTACCAGAAAAAGGTAGAGCTACCCCTACCGCTTTTCTTGGCTCTAAGTCAATTGGTTCTATTCTTTTAGCTTCAAATGCCATACTATATTAAACCTGCTTTTTGTTTATCTTTTTCTTCAGAAGCTTTCAATACAGCTCCTGCTTTTTTTACAAAATCTAAATTAGAGATGTCTAAACCTGGTTGTTGTCCTGCTCCTCTACCCATTTGAGTAGCCATAGTAGATGCCATATTAGGCATTCCTGTTACCATGTCAGAAGTACCAGAGAATACATTTTTGTATTCTTCGTTAGTCATATTACTTTTTGTCATCTCTAACATCTGTTCAATTGATGTTTTACCCATTTGTGGGTTCATCTTTGTTGGAGTTGCTGGTTTAGCAACTACTTGTTTGTATTCGGTAGCTACCTTTACATTAGGGGTGCTAGCGGCTCTAACTGCTTCGTTCATTACATCTTGTAACTCTTCCTTCACAGCTGATCTGACTTCTTCACGAATAATTTTACGTAATTGATCTAGTTTCATATTAATAAATAGTTAAGTTATGGAAGTTGATTGTTAATTCTAAATTTTATTTCATCTATTAGTATTCTAGTAGATGAGCTGAATGATGAAGGTCCTTTCATAAGTACAACTCCGCTTTCATTTTCAACTTGTGCAAACCTTCTTTTAGCAAAGGTTGGTGAATTAGGATCTTCAACAATTGTTATTGTATAATTCTTATAAGAAAATACATTATCTTCTGAATCGCCACCTTTAGCTAATGCAAGATTAGAGGGTAGATTATCTATAGAGGATAAGATTCTGTTTCTATCTTCCTCATTCATTTGTTCTACACAGGAGGCTAGTTTTATATCTATACTCTGTAGTTTGGCTAATAGAGGGTCTATCTTACTAAATGTAAGATTGGCTAGTGATCTAATAGCTTCTACGTCGCTAGATAAGTTTTCTACTATCATACATGATATTCTCAATAAATCAGCATATCTATTCTGTACACCTATCGGTATAGAAAATATAACACCAATTGGACCAGGTCCACCTATGGTGGTTGGAATTGGGATAGTCTGTAGGATAGTCACTACAACTCTAGCAGATTCTATTGGAGGTTCCATTTGATCTGCTATTCTTTTTACTGGTTCTACCTTCTTTTTAAGTCCTAGTATCATATTAACCAGATTGTCTCTTATCTGTAGTATTCTTTCTATTTCTTCTACAGGAGGGCATACTTGACCAAGTAGCTTTTCTACGATTTTATTTACTTCTTCATTAACCTTGTTTATCACATACGCTTCTGCTTTCGCAAGAAGTTTTGCAATAAAGGCGGATAGTTCGGAAGGTGGGATTCTACAAGGCATTATTCAACAAATATTTTTTTAGATTTTAAAGCACTAGTTCCTTTTGGATTCAAATCACTTCTTTTTTGCTTCAATACGTCGGCTACTACATACCCTTCTTTATTGGCCAATGGTATTTTATCTCCTTTTATAGTCGTTGCTTTACCTATAGCTGTTGCTAGTGATATCATTTGGTCTAAAACATCTACTAAAAACTGTTCCATTCTATGTCCCAATACCATTGGTTGTTTTGCTGCACCTTCGTTTATTCTTGCTTTGCTTCCTAAATACATTTTATCAGCATCTAGGCATAAGTAATCTGTACTATCTATGTTTACAGAAGTTCCATTTATACCTACTGATTCAGCACTTGAAATTAACACGTCGCTTAGTTTAGAGTTTATAGTTACCCTGTTACTGTTGAAGAGTAATTGCGCTCCTTTATAGCTAGACGGTAAATCTGGTATAGAGTTGTATGAATCTCTTTTATCGTTAGATAGGGTTAATGGTATTATATGATCTGTGGTCATGTATATAGAGCTCATATCATTATCTACATCTTCAAATATAGGTAGAAATCCTCTCTCTACTTCTTTTTGACCAGCTCTTAATATTAATAGGGGTTTATTAATGTTACTATCGTCAGACCAGGGACTGTCTTTAACAACACCTCCACCTAATCTGATAGACTGACCTAGTCTACCTTGAATTAAGGTATCGCCGGGTGTGATTTGAAGAGGTGCAAGTGTACTGGCTTCTGTTATACCCTCTCCTAGAGCTACATCGGGCGATTTTGCAGCAGGTGGGAATGCTCCATGATGTGGATTATTCCATATAGAGTAGACTGTTGTATAATATTTTCTATTAGTCCCGAAATTCTTAGTAATGTTTTGATCAGGGCCGTCTACTAATATTACGATTTCGTTTTTTAACGGAATTGTGCAATTACCTATATTAGAAGGGTATGCTATACCGGTGGATGTTTCTTCTTGTGTGTCTGAGTCTGCTGCATTAGAGTTAAACTCTATATACTTTATCACGCCCATAGCACTAGGTCCACCGTAAGTGTTCCAGTCAGGGTGGTGCTTGTCTAGTATTACATCTATAACACGAACAGGTTCTTGAAGTTTACTATTAGTGAAGTCCTCTCTTCTAATACCCGGTGTTGACTCTGTTCTAAAATTATAGTCTAAAAAACTCATTCTCTGTCTTCTATTTCGTCGGATTTATTACTAACCTCTTCTTTTACTTCTTCTGATTCTTCTAATAAATCAGCTAATTCTGAAAGGTCGAACATTTCTCCATCTCCACCTTTAGCAGAAATGGCTTCTAATCTCTGTATTACTTGAGCTAGTTTAATAAGGTGTTCATCATTTTTAACACCGATTTCCATATATTCTTTAATCATAGGTACTATCAAAGTAGCATCACCTATGTTTTCAATAAGAGGTTTTAGTTCACCGATTAAAGCTTTTACTTGAGACTTAGTCTCCTTAGAGTTGTCGTAAATTTCCCCGAATAGATCAGATAGAGATTTTCCTTTAAATATTTCTTTACTACTATCCATAATAGGTCTTTTACTTATAAATAGATTTAAAGTGCCTTTGTGCGAATAAGACCTTGTTTATAGTATTCGTTGTATATTAAATAGTACTCTTCTTTAAGTCTATTCACCACTTTAGTGAGGTGAGGGGTTTCGCAATCAGTCATTTCTCTGATGTATATGTAGAGTGCTTTCTTTTTAAAGATATCTAAGTCCTGTCTTGTCTTAAATATAGTTAGTATAGCGTCAGCTATCTTTCTCTCACTGTCTTTTGGGAATACCTCTTCTAATACCTCGTACATCTCTCCAACATACAGGTCTAAAAATTGACCTAGTGTTATAGACCCGTGTTCATCTATATCATACTTAGTCTCATACCCATCGTACATTTCATCAAACGTACCAATCTTTTTGAGATTCTTATAATTTTTGTTATTATAGTTTATTAACCACCTTTTAACTATAGTCCCAAAATAAGAATAGGCTTTAGCTCCATTATTAGCATCAAACTTCATAATCTTCTCTTCTAATAACATGGATACTATTTCATGCTTTAGATCTTCTATTTTATCTACATCTGTGTAGTAAAACTTAAAGGTATGTATAATATTTTCTGCTAATTTATAGAAAGGGTAGTAAATGTGCTCTGTAAAGATGCTGTTTCTATAAGTGTTGTCTGTTGATGTGTTATATTTGACTATATACTCTTCTGTTTCCTTAGTAAAGTAATTAGCTTTGCTTTTCTTTCTTGCCATAATTTTCGGGGAGCATATATCGGTCTAGCTCTTTTTGTACTAGTTGTAATTGTTGAAAAAAGTAACCGACCTCGTCGTCCGATTGAAAGACCCCTCTTTCATCAAGCTTATTAAGGTGCTTTTTAGAATCTCCTATTAAATTAGAGATATTCTGAAGGTATTGTGCTTGATCAGCAGTAACGTCTTCATATTTCTCTACTTTCAACAGTAGGTTTCTTATAATATAAGATAAAATAATTGTAATTCCAACTAATATTCCGGAAATTATGTAAAAGGTTGTAGGGTTAATGTCCATTATAGGTTTTTTAACATGTTTGTAAGTCCTTCCGAGGAGTTAACACGCTTTCCTGTAGAAGATTTCGTCTTTTGTGCTTTAGGGGCGGTAGAGCCGCCGTTTACTAGCCATTTATCGTACTCCACCTTAGAGGCTAAGAAGTCTGCTGAGTGTAGTATATTAACTATAGATGTTTTCATTCTAGCATTAGGCTGATTACTAAAGAAGTAAGGTTTATTAGCGTCGGAAAACACTCCATCGTGTAATTTTATAGCTAAGTACTCGTTTTTGGTAGTTTTTATACCATATTCCTGTAGAGTAAATAGGGATCTGTCTGGAACTAGCATGAAATCAAGCTCTCCATTAGGTGTATACATTTCATGTAGCTTATCCTGTCTCCATTTATCAGTCTGAGGTATATATGAAGCATTATCTTTATCACCAATCTTACCTAAATCGTGGAAAATAGCAGAGAAGACTAACTCCTCTTCGGTAAAATCAACAGTACCTCCCATTTCCTTGTATAGCTTCATCTGTTTAATAGAATATTCTACTACTCTATTAACATGATCTACATATCCACCGGCAAAAGCATTATGATACCAAGATTTACCACTAGCAGGTGCCATAACATAGGTACCCTCTAGATCTTTTAACATAGCTTTAATAGATTCACCTCGATCACCAATGTAGTGATCAATAATCTTTAAATGTTTTTCATAGTTCTTGGCAATTTGTTCTGCTGTCAATGACATATAGTATAACTTTTTAATAATTAATTAATATTATCATATATAATTATATATCTATATATAAAAATATTATAAAATATAAATAAATAATAATTTATCTATTATATATTATTGAAGATAATAAAAATATGGCAGAAAGGCAACTATTTTCTAAAATATTTCTTTTTTTCTTCATTTACCCACTTAGCCTGACTAAGATATCTTACAAAATACACTTTTACATCGGCTTGGTAACGGTATTTAGTGAAAAATACTGTCTTTTCTGACATAAACCTGAATTCTGTAAAGTACCAACTACCTCTATTACCTTTTGCTCGGTGAGGATAGGGTGCAATGTATACCAAAACGTCGGCTTGGTTGGGGTAATTTACTTCACAAACCTTAACATCGGCTTGAAAAGCATGATTTACAACATATAACCTTTGTCCGTATGCATTAAATGCAAAAAGAAAGCAAAGGAGGGTGATAATTCGTTTCATATATTTGATTTAGCGAAGCCGCCGCGCGAAACGCGCGCAAGTTGCCCCGCGGTTTATTCTTCTTTAGGGTTATAACGTTTACCAAGTCTCCCTATAACAGCTTTAGCCTCTTCAACACCTATTCGGAAGAACTCTCTACTCTTATTCACTCTATATGAGTCAAGGTACCCGTGTACTTCTTGCTCTAAGTCGTGACCATTGTAGCAAGGGTAGGCGTATTCTACTATAAAGTCTTGAGCGACACCGGTAGCAGCATTGATTTGTTTAGCTCTCTTATCAGGTAAGTTCTTTGTGAAACCTATCTTACATAATCCAGGCATTGACTCATTAGTAAGTACATATACGTATTGTTTATCAGAATTAGGTGTATATTGTAATGTTCTGGACCTATTCGTATAATACGTTACTGATTCCCAACCATCTTCTGCTGTGTACTGAGTACCAGTACTGGGAGTTAAAGTAAAGTAAGAGGGATCGGCTCCGGTGAAATCATCAGAGACTTTGATAAACTGTTGAGCTTCTTCTATTGATATTCTTTTTAAACCCATATAACCTTTATTTACTATAAAGATAAGAAAAATAAGTCAGGGGACCAACTATTTTATAAGGTTTTTAGCCTCTTCTAAGACTAGCATTTGTATATACTCTACTATCTTACTACATTTCTCATACTGTTCTATAGACTCAAAGTAATATAACAACTGGTTTAACGCCTCTCCTACCCCTTTTTTCTCAAAAGAGTCTCCTATAGTGTATATAGACTCTATTGATTTAAGGTTTATACGTAGTAAATACCTGTAAAGCTTAGTGTAATACTTATATTTAATACTAGGCTCTACCTTCTTAAACTCTTTAGGGTAGTTCTTAAGATACATAAGACACATTAACTGATAATTCTCAAGACCTCTCATAACCATATTCATAAGAACGAACGGATTTTTGAGAACTTCTGCTTCTCCGTGTTCTTTATATACCTCTTCATCTCCTTGTTCAAAGATTGAAAATAATGTATGTGGGTCTAGTTTATTCATCTATTATAAATAGTATACCATAAGATAGTAAGAAAAAACCCTATAGGCAAAAAAATTTGCCGAAAAATTTCCCCAAGTATAGTTGGATTTTACCCAAAAAGTTCTTATATTAAAGTATAATAAGAGTTCAATATATGTCTAGACTGGAAGAAATACTATATTCTGCCGAAGAGCACGGTAAGAGAACAGATTTACTCCAAAGAGTGGGAGAGATAAGAGATGCTAATCCCAGAATGAAGTTAGACGACATATATGATATGGCTTATAATGAGGTAATGCGTACATAGAGAGATGGAATGTGTTATATGTAATATTAATATAGAGGATTTCGGCCATAACCCAGATCCTATTAATGAAGGAAAAGGAAGATGTTGTGAGAAATGTAATATAGCCTACGTTATACCGGCTAGAATGCTTATGATACGTAGGACTACTACTATTAATATATAAATATATATTACTATATAGCTAAAATCATAGGAATTATGCGTATAGGTATGGCAGAATCAGGCAGATTACCAACCCTTTAGGGAACTTTACTGTCAGTGTTATATCACCATGCTATCTAGCTTCCGGAAGACTGCCCACCCGGTTGACTTACTTATCACTCACCCTATCGACAATGAATAGGAATGTAGTGAATAAGACTATAAAGCATAGAGCCTCTATAGGATGGTTCATCATAGCTAATAGACCTCTAAAGAAGAACTTGATAGCAGGTCCTACCATAAGGGCCAGTAGTATGAAGGCTATAATGCCTCCAGACCACATACCTATGTTAATAAGTCTATCCCTATTAAGCATATACTTCTTTTTGACGTTGAACAAAATAGATTAACTTATCCAGACAATACTCCATTGTACTGAGATCGTTATCACTCTTAGCCATATCATATCTCTCTTGCCAGAAATTGATCTTAGGTTGATAACCATTTGGGTACTTGTTTAACTTACTCATAAAACCTTTATTTAAATTTAACTTAGTTACTCTCTCATTTACTATGTAAATATACGAACTATAATGTTAAGAAGCAACTTCTTCTTTAACTATTTCCATCTTATATAATGGGAAGTTGTATGTAGTTCTCTGGGACATCATATCGTAAGTGTAAGCCTTAGCCATAGTAGGACCCAAAGAGTCTATATTCATACCACTAAAACTACTCCAGATACTATATGAGAACTCTTTACTATATTTAGACCAATAGGCCTTTATATAATATACATTAGGTTCACCTTTATAGCCTGTGCCATAGATAACCTTAATTGTCTCATTGTTCTTTAGTCCATAGATGGCCTCCAATATGTTTTTACTTGCTTGTTTCTTCTCTGAATATGTCATAACCTTTATTAATATACCTTAATATAAGAAAAAAAACGGTAAGAAACAACTATTCTGTAAGTTATTTTCCGCTATAGAGAGAATTTTTTTTAAGGGGGTGGGGCAGGCCTGATGTTCTACCTTGTTATTCCACACACCTATCTATGTTTATTCTAGACAATCTATATATCTTTATATGAATCTATAAGTATATTTTTATATCTATATATACACTAGCTATTATTAATATGCTTTAGGTTAGATATAGTCTTCTATCCCTTTATCTGCCTTTGTATAGATGGTTCTCCTCTACTATCTAGTATGGATGGTATCTATGTATAGCCTCAGCCGTACACTACCTTAGACACTATCTCTCCATATACGATGATGTACTCCTAAGACCGGAATACTCACATCTATTTACATAAGTCGGATGAACGTTAGTGATATCCGCGCGTGGCGACCTTCGGTCGAGAGAGGAAAACGCCCCCTCACTCTCCCTCAACGCTGCTACATCAAACTCCCACCCTTTCAAAGCCTTCAATAGTTTATTTGTTCTTCTCATATTTGTTATTATTAATTTAATCTTCTATAGTAGTACTACCTGTCGGTACTGAGATATAATCATCTATACCATCTTCTACTATATCATCCATCCAATCCCATTCTCTACCGCTATTGATCATATCTACTCTCTTTGGTGTTTTTATTTCTCGTGCTTATGCTCTCTAATATATTCTAATAATGCCATAGCAACTCTATAGTCTGAGTCAAACATTTGTGTTAGTTTTGTCTCAAGTTCTATAATATCTTTTAGTGTCATTGTTTTCTTGATTCAAATATTTCTTTAATCTTTAACATTATATTGTAAGATTCCTGCTTGCTTAAGAAGTATCCACTTTGAGAATGAAATGCATTACGAATCAAGTCGTAGATTTCATACTCTTGTTCATTCATCCGTTTTATTGGTTTCATTTCTCTTTGGTGTTAAAGGTTATTTAGAATTTACCTTGATTGGTTTTACCTTTAAGATAGTTCTCATTTGCTATCTTTATACCCATCCACATCTCTCTTAATACTCTTTTAATTGCCTTTATCATATCTTATTGTTTAAATATTGCCATTGCATATAATCTTCTTTGTTGACCATATAACCCCAATGCAATAATGATTGTTGAATGCGCGGGCTTACTTGCCAATCATTCGTTTCATATATTCTACTATATATTCTTTTCCTCCATCTACCGTTTACACCACAAAAGTCTTGCCATCTTTTTATTTGTCTTTCATCATCTGGATGCCTTCTACCATTGTAGTATTTCAAATACCATTCAAACCAACCATATGGATCATCTCTATGCATCCAATTCATCTCTGTCCAATAGTCGTAATTCATACCGCTTCTTATCTTGAACATATTCATCTTAGGCTTATATTTGTTTCCTAAGTAGAGATGAGGAGACACATCAGCTAACGTTTCTTGAAATAAAGATTGATAATCGTAATCACCTTCTAACTCTTCTACTCCAAAGTACGATCCTCCGAATGCTCCATTCTTTAGAATATCTGTTGGTGTTAAATAAGGATAAAATTCTAACATTTATATTTGTTTATATCTATTTTTAATATCATAGTAGTTATAGAAGTGGTCCATATCTTGAACTTCTATTTTTAGTTTGTTTACAAACTCTTCTACATCTAATCTATTGTCCTTATGAAATAAGTCTTCATAACAAGTTAAAGGAATATTAAATTCATTAGATAAATCAACTATAGTTTTATTCCACTTCGAATACATTTTAAATGTTTGTAATGATGGATCTACACTATGGGAATACTTTGTATGCCAATCTTGAATATGTAAAGCATTTTCATAACTTGTAGCTGCGTCTGAAACCTCTCTTCTAAGCATTAGAATTACTTTATCAAATTTAGGTATTAACTCTTTATAGAAATCAAACGTCTCATAAAGTCTATAATCTAATAACGGTCCTCTCTCTATCCCAGGTCTTTGGTGCACTAATGATTTAACAACAGATACTCTATCAGTAAATGTCTCGATAGGGAGATGTGGTAGTCTTTTATGATGCCAAGGTTCGTAAAAGCTATCATGAAACATTAGTTCATTAGCTATTGACCTATATACAGCACTAGTACCGCTTCTAGCAGTACCTACTATGATGACTTTGCCAATTCTTTGCATATCATTTGTTTAAGTTTACTAGCAGACCATCCATGTTCTCTACTTAAGTAATGAGTTCTTATATTGAGATCATCTCCGGTAAATGGTTTATCTTTATAATCATCTCCTAAAAACCTAACATCGAACTCTCCTTCTTTAAGTAAATTGTAGAGTTGTTCTTCGTAAGTATACCTAATAACATCATCTACGTACCTGATACTACTTAACATATCTTTTCTATACTTTGATGATAAAATTGGTCTCATCTTATAAGGTCTCTCAATTGATGGATCTGTATGAAGTAGCACTACTAACACAGTACAGTGTTTACTTGCCTCTTTAAATGCTTCATAATACCCAGGATGGTATATATCAAATGCTCCTGCTATAACTCCTTTTATCATTTAAACGTTCCGCTTTTTAATTCGTTTTTAAACTTAACAATCACTTCATAATACTCACCCCACTTATCTCTATCCTCTTCAAAATATGATTGTTCACAACCCCTCTTGCACTCGTCCTCAACTACCTGTAATAATTTAATTAATTGATCTTTTATCATAACCAGTTTATTAATATGTTAATTGATATAAGTACATTAGTTATAATCGCCTGAAGAATAATCATAGTTCTAATAAATGCTACTCTATCAGCTCTTTTATTATCTTCACCTATCTTCTCTCCTAAAGCTCTAGCCCAAAGACGCCACATACCCACCAAATTAATATTGTTACTATTAATAGTTTAAACGACCAACCTATCATCTTGTAAGTCTTCTCCATACGTTCAGGACTTCTTCCTTGATTTGATCTATACTGTCTATACTTCTTTTCTTTCATAACTTATACTTTTTCTTATACTTAGCTTCGAAGCCACTCCCAACTCCTAAGTCTAAAATCTCAGCCCCTACTGGAAGTAATTTACTTTTAGGGCTGATAATTTTATCAGGGCAAGGTAGATCAGTAAAGATCTTTATCCATACCTTACTCCCGAATTTCTTTTTATAGGCTACTACTATCGTTGGTCTGTATAACGCCATCTATTTCTAATATTTTATAACCTACTACTCTTCTATGCCTACCGTATTGCTCCATTGACCATTCTATTCTATCAGTTTCTAATTCTAATTCATAGACTTCAACGGAGTTACCGGAGCTTTCGCTTACTTTGATTTTATATTTCTTAGTACTCTCCATTTTCAAGTCTCCAATTATTAACTCTGATTGCTTTCTTCTTCTGCTTTCTCTTAACTACAGAAGGTTTTTCAAAGAATTTTCTATCTCTAATTTCTTTGATTAATTTAGTACTACGTACTTTCTGCTTAAACCTTTTAAGCGCTTTGGCGATGTTGTCTCCTTTTTTTAATTTTACTATAAGCATATATTTAATTTAGTTTTTTAACTTGCTCCCTTAGAGCTATCTGTAATGTATCGTATTGATGAGCTATACTAGAAGTCGCTAAAAGAGTACCTTTATTATTCAAACAAAATAACTCTATAAAACGATCTGAGTACCTCCGGGCTACTTCGATATGTTCTTCGTTTTCACAACTTTGAATTACTCGGAGGCCCTTCCAGAAGGCCTCGTTCTGTAATTCTTTCATATCAAATACTTTCTTTTCTTTACTCATTAGAATAAACTAAGTTGTACATTTTCTACTTCAGGAGTAATCTTGAATACAGATTCTACTTTTCTAGTAGGTCGGAATTCTTCACCAACATTATCAATCAACTTACCATCTTTGATGGTAAAAGCATGCTGGCTTACTCCAACGATATACGTTCCTTTAGGATTATCCTTAATGAACGATTTAACCGTTTTCTTTCTCTTTACGATTTCACCGTAAAGTTTATAACTATTAGTAATCTTTTCAGTAGGTAATACTTTTACTTTAAAGTCTTTACCGTTGATATTCATACCTTTTTCTTCAAGTTCCATCATATGTAAAGCTACTAGTTCAGTACCCTTACCTGTTTCTCTTCCAAACTTTTCTTTAACATAACTATGAGCAGCGTCATAATGAGAACCAGTAGCAGCAGCTACCGCTCTTACAAAGCAGTCATTCTTTTCGTTCTTCGCTACCTCAGAAGTTTGGTAGCCTTTAATTTCATTACTTGCGTAACTGTAAGATAAAATTGAATTGTTCATAACCTTTATTGTTTTTATTATTATAATATAAATATAAGAAAAATATTGCAGAATTCCAACTGACTAACTAAATATTTTCCAATTCTTTTCTTCATCGTAAGCAGCAACCTCATAAGGATGATTATCATATCTATACCCCATATCATAATATCTCTTCATCCAACTAGGAGATTGTAAGTAGTGCTGATATTCATGAACTAATGTTTCAATGATATGTTTTCTACTTTCCATATTAGGCCAGTAAACTACAATGCTATTATCTAATCTATCATACTCAGCATGACAACCATCTTCTTCACCTTGAGCTTCCGGCTCACCGCTATGACGAGCATAAATATTATAATGAGTTTCTACATATGGAGTACATTCAGGGGTAAATTTAGAATACCCGTAATGAGCTTCTATCTTAGGATAAACCTCTTCGATAACTTTTTTAACTTCTTGTAATGTCATAACCTTTATTAATATACTACAATATAAGAAAAATATTCCGGAAAAGCAACTTTTTCTTAAAGTATTTTATTTATTCTCTCAGTAAGTTTATTTAACCTTTTATGAATCAGATCTGCTTCTTTATAATTCTCTTCTTCAAGAGCTTCGCAAAACTTCTCAGTCCAGTGTTCGTACTCACTCATTAATTTCTCTAGCAACATCTTTTATATGTTTACATTTCTTATGGGCAATATACCCCCAACAGTCACAGCTTAAATTGCCATGTTTATTATACTTTACAGTATATGTTTTATTTGAAGAAGCACTTTCGTAAGTCCAAGTCTTTGGCTCTACAAATAACTCTTCAAAAGGTTTCTTCTCTACTTCTATATCATCAAAAGTAGTTTCTGGATGAACCTCGATCCAGGAAGGAGTGTGAATCTTTTTTCCATCTTTCATAATAAAACCTCCTTTACCAACATTACTATATGGTACTTTATATGTATGTCTTGTAACCCAAAGGTTACTAGGAGGGTTAGCTATGCTCAATGACCCCTCAGCATAAACTAACTCTCCGTTCACATTCCACAGTGCCATTATTCTTGACCTACTGCTAAAGTACCCATCCAACCAACTCGATTAGGAGTACTAAGGTTAAACATTCTAACAGACATATCTCCACCTCTTCGGTTCTTTGAGAAGAAGAAAGTTCTATCACCTTCTTTAGTCCATTTCATATGAGCCATACCAGTCATCATATGCTTAAATCTATTACTACCAGCAAACTCTCCACCTTTAGTAACTTGTTGAATAACTAAGAATGAAGTATTAGTTTCAGAATCATTCTGACCTAAGTTATGCTTTTCGAATAACGATAATAATTCAGTTTCAGCTTTTTTAGATGACATCCAACCTTTAGTAGTATCAACTACAGCATTCTGAATCTCAGCCATACTATCGATAAGTACTACATCCCAACCTTGAGATAAAATACCCTCACATACTTCAAGAGCATTATCGTCACAATGATCGCCCATAAACAAAATAGGAATCTGACCAAACTTAGGAAAACGTTTTACGTATCCAAACATATCAATACTATTCATCTCACCAGAAATAAACAATACCTTTTGACCTTTATCTTGCAAATCAGCAAGCATATCCATCATAACGGTAGTTTTACCAATCCCTGGATCTCCTACAATAGCGTAGTTAGTACCTTTCATTAAACCTCCTTCAGAAGAGAAGTGAGTATCAATAACACGTCCAGATTTCATTGGACGGAATAGAGAAGAATCAAATTTGATATCTTCCATTTTTACTGTTGTAATGTTCATAACCTTTATTGCTTTATTAATATACCTTAATATAAGAAAAAACCCAATAGGATCCAACTATTTCACTAGTTATTTCCGGAATTTTTTTCTTTTTTCTTGGCATTTACAAGAAGAGCAGATACTATTTTCACGCTTTAACTCTTCTTCCATTTCTCGACGTTTGAATTCTAATCTTTCGAATTCCATTCTGTCTCGTTGACGGGATTGCATATCCCAGGGTCTGTGTTCCCATGACATAGGACACCTCCTGTATTTTATTTAATGTTAAAATGGTAATGGTTCGTCTTTTGATCTATCACTAGGTTTACTGTGATCATCAAACTTTCTGTAATTCATAGAGGCAAAAGGTTGCTCACCTATTTCAGTTACATTAGCATCGATTTTCTCAGCTAACTTATGAGCTCTTTTACGAGCCATATAATCATTCTCTGCATAGACGTAAACGTCCATTGTTACTACGTATCTATTATCTTTAGCCATTAAATGTATAATTTATTTTATTATAAATAAACTCATTTCTAAGAAACTCAAGAAGAGTTCTACCAAAGTCAGCTTCGAAATCGCCAACCTCATTCCAATCAAATATAAACCTTTCAGCTATATCCTCAATTTGAATAGTTTGCAGATTAGGAACAGACTCCTTATTGAGTTGCATAAGCGAAATCGTATCTAGGATCTCGCCAGTAACATAATCTTTAGTTAAATACCTCATAATGAATAAACTTTATCGCTACCATTAGCTAAAACCAAACAGTTCTCCGAATCGATAACGTATTGATTCATACCTCTATATTCAATAAGAGTACATTTAGTTTTTACAGGATTATTATCTGGGAAGCTGAGCCCATCCATGTAAAATTCTTCTCCAACTTTCATATCACTTAATACCATAACCTTTATTTTAACTTTTTAATTATACCTTAATATAAGAAGAATAATGCAGAAAAGCAACTACTTACTAAGTTATTTTGTATTAGGTTTCCCCATCATAACCTTAGTGTGTATTTTTGCTCCTAACTTTCTATCATAAGTACCATCTCCATTCCATTTGATATCCTTACCTTTGAGAGCTTTCCTAACTGTCTCTTCATCATCAACGATTGCTACTCCTTTTGCTTTTAGAATATCTAATATCTTTCCGGAAACTTCTATGTAGTATCCTTTTTTACTTAAGTCGTCAACTGTTTTAGCGACTGCAGCTGATCTTGCAGGTTTAGTACCATCATGGCCCATAGCAACTAACTTCTTTCCTCCTGCTCTATTCTTATATGTTACTGTAGCATCGTCTTCTGGATCATCATCAAGATCGATAACTGAATAATTATCTCCTGCAGATTTTATATCATCAGGACTAGTCACATTAGGATGGCCGCCAAGAGGAGCATAAGCATTATCGATAAGTTTAAATAGTTCTTCTTTATCGTCTGCTATCTCTGCTGATGATAATGGTCTCCAGCTCTGCTCTAATAGTATCTTAGTTAACTTCATTAGTTGTTATTTTCTTATAAATATCTTTAAATACCTTTAGATCTGTTCTGTGCCCCATTCCTTCTACTTCAGTCCAGCTTTTAGCTAAGTCCTTATAAACTTTAGTAGCCTTAGGATCTATTACCTTATCTTCGGTACCAACAACAAAGTTTCTCTCCCAGTTAGTTTCTCCATAAGTTACTCCTTCTGGTTCCATTGATCTACTATGAAGTGCTGGGTTAAATAAAAGAACCTCTACATCTAAATGACTACCTAATGCATCAGCAAAGTAACCACCCATAGAAGAACCTATAATCAAGTCTGGTTTATTGTGCTTAGCTAACTTTAATAACCCTTCAAACATTCCATGGAAGTTATAGTCCATATAAGGAGCAAATACTTTATCAGCATTTTCATACAAGAAATCTACCTTCGGACCTCCGACAGCAGACTCTAAACCATGTAAATACCAAACATTCATATCGTAACCTTTTATACCTAAATATATGAAAAAAAACGCAGACTAGCAACTTTATCTTTGTGAATCAGGTAGGATTCGAACCTACGACCGTCGCCTTAGAAGGGCGATGCTCTATCCAGCTGAGCTACTGATCCATGTTGTTAGAAGTTCTCTGCCAAGATCTTATTAATATCTTCTCTTGACTGCCATCCTCTCACATCATCTTCTCCTTCAACAAGGACCTCAAAGCTTGAAGCGTCTTCTACGCTTGTACACTTTGCTTTATTCCCAGCTCTAGAAGTACTGTACAAACCTTCACCACATACTATCGATATAATTTTTCCACCTTTACTTTTTAACCCTCTAATTTGAGTCATAATAGCACCAGGTATATTAGGGTGATCTAGAAATAATAAATTATCAAATGTTATCATTTTTAATTTTTTAAATTAGGATCAGGGGGCAGAGAGCCCCCATCTCCAGGTTATGAATCTTTATGCGTTAATAACGTAATCTCTGTACTGCCATAGAAGACAATCAATATTACTCATTCTTACTTTTTCAAATACTCTAGGAGTCTCGTTATAAGTAGTAATTTCAATATCAGCAGATTTTCCAGAAGAAGTTTTTGAAACAATCTTAGCAGAAGTAATACCTCTCAAAGTCCAATCCCATCTAAGATCGATAGAACCTTTCTGTTTTTTATCGAATACTAAACCTTCACCTTCTAATAAACTTTTAGCAAGATCTAAAAAAGTTTGATTCTTTTCATCTTTAAGTTTATGAATATCACCTTCACAGGCCCATTTAGCTTTTTGAGCAATACTATATTCTTCACTAAATGAATCTTTATAGCTATTAAATTTAGCTATAATATCATCTCCATGGTCTAATAATACTTTAGCAACTTCACCAGCAGTAAATAATCTTTCTAGTTCCCACTGAGAGTTATCATTAGTAGAGTACATACTAGTTTCGATATCGGTAAACTCATTGGTTTTCCAATCTTCTCTAAATCTAAGAGTAATTAACTCTTTATCATAATCATACTGGTCATGAGGTCTTTTTAACTCAAAACTAGTACCGTAATCATGTTTAAAGTAAACATCATCAAGAGTAAACTCTCCTCCGAAATATTCTTGAATAATTTCGAAGTACATTTGATCTCTTTTCTTTTCAACTTCTTTATAAGTCTCAGTAAGTTGAGCAAGCTCTTCTTGCTTCTTTTCGATGATTTCATCAATAATTTGTGCTTTTGTCATAACCTTTATTTTAACTTTTTAATTATACCTTAATATAAGAAGAATAATGCAGAAAAACAACTTTAATCAAAGAAATTTCCAAAGAAATCTTTAATAAATGTATAAATGAATAATCCAAAACTATAAGGCCATACACCTGTATGGAATACTCTTTCAGCGAACGTCCAAGGCATATTATAGGGGGGTTCTAATTCACTTACTGTATACCATTCTAACCATAGAGTCCATAAGCTCCCTAGTGCAATGTATAAACTTAATATTTGTATAATTTCCATCATAGTTTTAATCTATTTTCTATATCAATCATCTCCTGTTGGAGTTTTTGAATTTTCAATTTAGTCTCTTGAGTTTTAGGTCCGTTTAACTTTAAATCTAGAATATCATTAATAATGTCTCCGTGTCGTTTTTCGTCTAGATAATTTCCTAAATTTTGCATAGTTGTTAAATCTTAAAAATTGTTTTAAAGGGTTTAAATTTATTATAGTTAACTACTTCCATAGTACTTGTATACAGATTAAAATAAGTGATAATATTAAACTTACAAAAGTTTTAGATGTGATACCTTCATTAAAGAAATAATTTACCATAACCGCATATAATATCATTCCAACACCGAAACCTATAAATCTAGCTGGCCATAGTAAGCCTTCTGTTCCGGAAACTGTATACTTTGTACCATACATATAAAAGTAAGAAAGTATGATGCCAGCTGCTGCTACCCAAAACGTATTATTTCTAAACCAATCGGTTTTCAAAAACTGTCCGTTCAATTGAAAGAATGTTAAAACGTGTGCTATTATAAATAGGAAAACACCAACAAATAAATCTGAGAATTTCATCATTATGCGTATATAATTATTCTTGTTTGCTCATCTGTGCTGAGTAACCTTCTTGCAATACTTCTACCTTTAGGTTTTCTCACTAAATTTTCGTAAATATAGCTATCGATTTCGATATGCTTACCTGGGTTTATTATCTCTGTTATCTTAGCATTTGCTTTTACTTTTGGAAAGTAGTATAATTCATTCATAACTTATTGTTTTTTTTAGATTTAAAATATTTAATTAAGTAACTAGCTGTTCTGTAATTAGTAGCAAGTGGAATATTATGTACATCGCATATTCTCATTAACATTGATATATCTACATCGTGTGGATGTTTGTCAAGAGGATCCCGCATAAAAATAACGAGACCAATTTCACCACGAGTAACCATCGCTGCGATTTCGGCGTCACCTCCCATCGGACCACTAGCAACACATTCCACATTATGAATGCCAGCATGCCTAACATGCTTCCCAGTAGTACCGGTAGTGACGATAGTAACCTCATCGTTATTAAAAAAATTGAGGCGCTTAGAAACGAAAGCAACCATATCTGCTTTTTTGTTATCATGTGCTATAAGTGCTATTTTCATTGTAAAGTTTTAATAAAATGTAACGTCCAAGCAACTAATCCATTGAGTTGTAATGCTAGTCATTTGCTAATCTTTTAACACCTTTACTTGTCAATGGTATATAACCGCTTCTATCAGTCCAATCATCATTGTAGTACATTAGTCCTTGTTCCGTTTTTACAATTCGTCCTATTTTCCAATTGTCGTTTCCTTCTTTGTCAAGCCAGTTGTATGCAGCCCAATCACCTTCTTTAAATTTATCCATTTTTATAATTTTTAGTTCTTAAATTCCGCACTACACACAACAATATGTATAGTGCATTTTCGTGCCTCAAACGACACCATACACAAACCGTTAGGCACAATAAAAATTATTCCACAAAAGGGAGTAATTCCATTTCTACTGTCCATTGACCAGCCATTAAGAATCCTGCACCCATATAACCTATTCTACTAGACATTCTCTCAGCTGGTGATAACTTCCTGTCTCTAACCATTGCTCTTAGTACGTTACGCCACCAACTACGGTAAACTTTTAACTTTTTTGTCATACTCTTACCTTATGAAGGTTACTACCCCATCCAGCTCTTTTATCCATTGCAGCCATAGTTCTAGCAGTTTCAGGATTCTTTATTACTTCCGTTTCACAGTAAGTAGTCTTTCCGGAAATAACATTCCTTACATACCATCTAGAAGTATTAGAACAACTCACACAGGTTTTAGTATCTGGAAGTATCTCTAATCTTTTAGGAGGAATTTTTTCACAACATTTAATGCAATTCATTATCACAACCTTTATTATGTTTATTAAACCATCCACCACACTTACATTTAATATAATAAGCAGTAGTAGCTATTAATGGAGAGGATGCAAAGGCAGCCCAAATATTAGGGTGCCAATGCTCTCCACAAAAACCAAATACATGTTTTACTACTTCTATCATTCTACTATTTCTACTTCAGTCCAGGCAGCTAAGTGAACTACTTCACCATTATCTCTAGTACAGTAACTATACATTCCATCTATGTGTTTGAAGTTAAGAACCTCTTCTCCTTCTACCATAGGTGAAGCAGGAGGGACTTTTATATCCCCCACTACTTTAATCCTACTATTTCTAGGTACGTTATATAATTCCATTATACTAAAGCTGTTGCTAGTTTAAACAATTCTTTATTGACCTTAAGATCTTTCTCGAAAGATTTAATCTTTCTAACCTTTCTAACTTTAGCTCCAGTTAAAGCAGCATGAAAGTCTCCTTGAGTAATCTTCTCTTGAACTACGTTGAATACTCTCCATAAATCATCTCCTTTATCCTCATCTCTTTTAGGATCAAGAATATCAATGATAGTTTCATCATCGTAATTGAACTTCTTAGCCTTTTCAGAACCAGGCTCTATTCCTGCTCTTACTAACATAGCATCTAAAGCTAACTTATTCTTCTCTTCTTGAGTAAGAACTCTTTGCTTCATCTGATTAAGAACTTCAACCTTATTAGGAAGATCAGCGACAGCTTGATTAACTACACCTCTCAATTCACTAAAAGTATATCCTTTATGCTTTATTTTGAAGTCACTAAACTGCTCGTCAGCAACGACTAAACCATTAGAACAAACTAATCTAAATATACCAACGCTAAATTTAAACGCTTGCATACCATCGTGAGAGTTAGTCATTATAATTCTAGGAAAAGAATCATCACCATCTTTACCTTTAATCTTTAAGTCAGGGTTCTGGAAAGCAATCATATGCTTACTAAAGATAGTAGATTGACCTCTACTTTTTCTTTGAGCAGCTTGAACAGGTTTCCAACCTAGCTTATCTAAATCATCTATAATCGTTTCAGTATTAACGAATAGATACTTACCACTAACTTTAGGATTAGTAGCTTGAGTTGCGAATGCCAGAGGACATTCTTCTTGAAGTTGCTCCTTCGTCATATAAGTTTGAGGAGCATTGAAATTTAACATTACGTCAGACATATTATAACCTTTTTTAAATTATTATTATACTTAAATATAAGAAAAAAAACAATGTGAGGCAACTAATTCACTAAGTTTTTTTAATTTATTTCCTCCCATTCAATATCATCTACATACCTAACCATAAGGAAATGATCATTATGTCTCAACACATGATCACAGTGCAGATAATCTCTCCAGGCTTTTAATCCTTCCATGTTAGTTCCTACCTGTTCTTGTTTGATAGTTCTAACTAACTGGTACATTTTACCGTTGAACTCTATTATTTCGTTCCTTCCCATTCCTTTATATTTTTTAAGAGAAGATAAGTATCTATTGCTTCATCTGTACACCCCCAGTCGTGGTAGTTATCCAAACATTTTTGTACAGCCTGCTTCCATTGTGATTTAGGAAGAGTAATTTCATACGCTAAGTCATCTTCACCGAAAGTAATAGAAAACATATCAGCAGAATCTTTCTGGAATTGAAGAGCATCGTGTATAGATTCAACTATGGCATCTGTAATTTCTCTGCTTTCTCCTCGAAATACTTTTTCGAATTGTTCTGGGTGTTCAAAATTAAAATGTTTCATTATTTTCTACTTCCTGATATTTTATTTGCTTCATCGTAATAAGGTGTTGCTACTACCTTCTCATTCCATTCATGGTAAACCTCTGTATTAGATCCAAACATATACAGCGGTCCGTCGTAGTCTACAGTAATAAATTTAATATCTTTTAAATCTTTCATTCCTTGACTAGGTTGTCTTTCTGGTTTGGTATAACGTCTTTTACCGTCAAAAGATCTAAATTCTCTTGAAGTAACTCTATACCAGTTACCTTTTATACAAACTTCTAATACTGCCTCAGTAGGAAAATCATACATCATCTTTTCTAGATGACCTCTTTTTTCTGCCATAACCTTTATTTATACCTTAATATAAGAATAATTTAGTTAAGATCCAACTGATACCCACTGAATTTTTCCATGTAGGAAGTCATAGAAGTACCGTAACCATCTTTAAACTCATATCCTTTTCTAAAGAATTTTTTTACATTACCTTGTCCTGCTAAATGAGCAGCAGCTAATATACCAGATTCAGTAATGTATACTCCATGGATAGTCTCTCCACAGTACTTTTCTATCTGTCTCTTAAGCTTTTTTCTATTATGCTCTAATAAAGCTTGCATAGCTTCTTCTTGTAAAGCAGGATTATTTAAAAACTCTTCTTTTTTTACTTTGAATCCTAAACCTTTCAAAGTAGAAGAACCAAATTGATACTTGCCCATATACCCAAAAGTATTCACCACATTATAGTTATTACCAGATTCTTTTTGACCTATAGCTTGAAGAAAGTCTACATGTCTATTAGCTGGTATTTCTAACTCTATAATTTCCAATTCAGGAGTTAAAGTCACTATTTCTGCTGGTTTAATGCTTAATTTTATAGGGTCTGTATATCTTATAGCATTTATAGATGTAAAAGCCATAACAAGGAACATAGCAATAACTGCTAAACTCAATCTCGATATATTTTTCATATGATTTATTTTAGTTAGAAAAGATCTAAGAACGAAGTATTGATCTTCTTATCACGTAATTTTTCATTACGCTCATGTGTCTTGACTAAATCGTCAGCCACTTTCCTCTCAAGAGGTTTTTTCTTTTTAAAAGTTGAAAATTTATTTGTTTTCTTCTTTTTCATAATAATAAATAGTTTAGTCCCTAGAGATAAACTCTTCTCCGGGCTTTTTATCATCATATAATCCTAATTCTTTAAGATGTTCTATATGATGCTCATCCAACTCCCAATCAGGCTCTTCTTCTTTAGTTTTCACGTAATCTTCCATTGCCTCTGCACGTTTCTCATCTATAGGAGATGCTGCATAAAGAAAAGAATGATTATAGCAGAGAAACTCTAAATTACCTAGATGCCAATTTTTCTTATTACCATCTTTAAAATTAAGTATCACTGGTATCTTTTGATCAGTTACTCTTCTTTCGGCAAAACCACATTTGGCACATACCTCTACTAATTTACCTTCACTGAGTAGTCTGGCTTTGATCTTTCTAGGATCAAAATGTTCTATAGGAACTTTACCTTCTAATAAATCCATAAGAGGAATTTCCTTATTTCCGGAAACAGCAAATTTAGGAATTCCTTCACCTGCTTGATTCTTATGAACTTCTAAAAGAGTTACACCGTCTTCATCTTTATACATTTTAGCATACTTCTTATAGTGATTATAAGATACATGCAAGTATCTGGCTGCTGCCATATTAGACCTGGTAACCTTTTGAGCTCTAAGGATATCCTCTTTAGTAATTATTTTAGAAGGACGAGCCATTAATAATCTATACCTTTAATCCTCATACTATCATCTTCATCGTGGTCTTCTCTCTGCTGAGTTGTTACGTTAAAGATATCTTCCTCTAAAGTATTATTAACTTTTTCCTTAACAGATTGAGAAACTTCTGCTTCATCTTTATCCATATCTAGAATTTCAATAGCATCTGGCATTTTACGACCCATAACTTCTGCTTCATGTTTAGCTATATTATGAGCTGTTTGCCTATCCATAATAATAATATCATTATAGGTATGGTCACCAGAACCTTCTACTGTAGTAATACCTACTACTTTATCTATAGATGAACAATCTACACAAAAGTTGTAGCCATAATTAGTTTTTCTAAGTTCAGGAAAAGGGTTGCCACATTTAGGGCAAGGAATCATTTTAATTTTTTGCATATATAACCGTTTAGTGTTTATTTAAGCTTAAATATACGAAATTTTAGGGGGAATTCCAACTAATCTTTAAAAAGATTTATTACTTCCCATACATCTTTAGGGTCTTTGAATTCATGGACGGATGGATCTTTTTCTGTTTCAAGATCTAGCTCTATTTTACCATCCCAAGTCTTATCAGGTCTAAGTTGGTATAAGTACATCTGTATTAAGGAAAGTTGTTGAGGGTTAAAGCATATCTTAAATAAATTCTCTATTACTCTAAAGTACTTATCTTCATAACCTACTACATCTATACCAATTTCTGATATAAGAAACTCTGTCCTATCTTGAATCTCTATTAATGCTGATAATGCATCAATGAACAAACTCTTGTGAACCTGCTCAGGTGATGGACTAAGTGCTTTAATATTGAATGTAAGATTGAGAGAGTTTTTTAATACTTTTCGTATTTCTCTTTTATTCCTCATCCGCTGGTAAGCCTGGGTTTTGTCCAGATAATGCCTTTCTGATAATCTTATCAAAGTACTCTATGTAGATAAAGAAGCCGATGACAGTTTTATCTTTAAGATTTCTATCTCGTTCTACTCTAAGTTCATACTCTGCAAGACCTTGCTCTAATCTCTTTTCTAACTCAATGGCAATATCATTTTGTTCTGTAGAAGTAATACCTCCAAATTCAGTAGGAAGGAATTGTACCTTTACGCCTTTCTTTTGAGGATCTTCGTTGACGTCTACTTTTAAAAGAAATTTATGGCCAACAAAATTTATCTTTGCAGCTTCTGTGATTAACTCTTTTACTAATGATTTTAATTTGCTCATAATGACTTATGCTTTTACTATTATAAATATGGAGCTTTGTTAAAAGACTTCGAATTCAATTTCAGTATCTGAGAATCCCCAGGTAGATTGATTTTGAGTAAGTTCTTGCTCTATGATTGCTCTTTGTTGATCATTAGCTTTTCTATTCTTACCATCGAATAAACCTCCTCCACCTTTACCGTGGTTAATATGATAGAATGGTGGATCAAATAATGCTCTCAATTGAAAGCCATGCATTACAGATTTCTTTTGTACATTCGTATCAGCGAATAAAGGGTAAATTAACTCTTCTTCAAACCCTCTTATCTCTTCCCAAATGTGTTTAGGAGCTATTTGGAAATCTCCACAGCAGTTAATCATACTATAATCATCTCCCTCTTGTAACTTTTTAGCTGGATTAGGAATATAGTTTTGATCTATTAGATGTTGTCTAAGTTTATCATACTCTTGATAGTTAACACCACCACCATGAAACTCTTTTATAACAGGTAAGTCTACATCTCTTCTACTAACAGTATAAAAGCTTTCTTTTTCCATAGAGTTAATAGCTGCTTCTAAGTCTTCTCTTTTTGGAGCTATAATATCAATATTAGTTGATACTATATAATCTCCTGAAGATCTCCTGATACCAATGTTTCTACCTAGTACTTCACAGCATACTTGTGCATGTGGATCGTAGTTAGTAAGCATCTTTGCAGCTTCTGGAGGTATTACTAAGTGTCTAAAGTTACCTTTAAACTTTAAGTTATCTTTAACTGCATAGAATAAACTTCCGTCTTCTTCAGGTGAGTTCCAATCAATGTAGGTTACTTCATCGTATGTATCAATAGAAGATTGAAAACAATATGATGATCTTTCTACTAAATTTCCACCGTAGTCATCATTACGGGATACTATAACTGCTGATATTTTCATAATTCTGTGTCTTGTTCAAATTGACCTCTCCAACAAGCCCAATATTTTTGAGTCTTTTCAGGTAGGTGATCATAATAATTATCTAAATCGTTTATAAGATTTAATGTACCTCTATAACCTATAACTTCGTTTTCTAAGTTAGTGACTAAATCTTGTTCATTTCTATCTTGATAAACAGTAGCTTTATTATAAACTACTGAACCTGGGAAGTACTTTTGTACTATATATGCTCCCCATATATCATCCATTCTTCCTGCATGAGGTAAAACAGAGTAGTAAGGAATAACATCTCTATGTAAAAAAGTATTTTGAGAGTTAAAAGGAGCTATCTGATTAGAAGCAAAAGGTTCAAAGTCTTCAAACTTACAAACAGGCATCTTACTTAATCTACATATAGCATCTATATCAGGATCACCATCCCAGAAGTCTGCCTGTATCATTACCTTTCTCATATGCTTACCTTTATATTCGATTTCGTTCTTATTAGGAACTAATTCAATAGGGTAACCTCTATGCCAAAGATCATCATAGTAAGTAGGAGATAAAGGATCAAAAACACTATAAATTTTATGATCAAATATATCAACTTCTTTCCACTGACCTACCATAACATTATCTCCCCAGTTATCATAAGGTATATTATCATCATCAATCGTAGCGATTACTTCAGCTCCTTGATCGTATGCATATATTAATGCTACGTTTCTTCTTTGAATAGATTTCCAACCAATAGTATCACTCAAAGCAGGGTAAAGGTTTTCTTGATCTTGAGGATGTAAGTATTTAAAATTAGAATAATCTTCTTCTAACTTATAATAAAGTTCATGAGGTGTTTTTGTATCACCAGCAATCACAAATGTCCAATCTTTTTCTTGAGCTATCTTACAAAACTTTTTAGTAGCTATTGTTGGTTCATTAATCGTAGTTGTAACTATAAATTTTTTCATCCGTTTACTTGTTTATTAATCCATTCAAATGTTTTAGCCATTCCTTCTCTAAGGGTAGCTTTTGATTCCCATCCTACTTTTTCTCTAAAAAGTTTATTATGAGAGTTTCTTCCTTTTACTCCTAGTGGGCAAGGAAAGCCATATTTGTCAATAAAGTCTTGACCATCAATATTACCTATCTTTATATCCTTTCCGGAAAGATCAATTGCAATTTGAGCTAGTTGGTTTATAGTAACCATCTCTTCTGAGCCAATATTAACCGGGCCAATAAATTTATCTTGTCTCATCAATCTTAAACAAGCTTCAACACATTCATCAACATACATAAAAGATCTAGTTTGTAATCCATTACCCCATACTTCAATTTCATCTTTATTTTCTGCAGCTTTTCTACACATTGCAGCAGGTGCTTTTTCTTTACCTCCTGTCCAAGTTCCTTGTGGTCCAAATATATTATGAAATCTTGCTACTCTACAATCTAACCCGTAATTACGATTAAAAGCTAAAAACAATCTTTCACTAAATAATTTTTCCCATCCGTACTCTGAATCTGGATTAGCTGGGTAAGCAGAAGATTCTTCACAATTAGGGTTATCTGGGTCTAATTGATTATGCTCAGGATACATACAAGCTGAGGAAGAATAGAATACTTTTTTAGCTTTTGATTGAGTCGCATAATGAACAACATTAAGGTTAACTAATGCTGAGTTATGCATTACATTAGCATCATTATCACCGGTAAATATGTAACCAGCACCTCCCATATCAGCTGCTAGTTGGTAGACTTCATCAAAAGAATCTACTTTAGTAAAGGGTTGTTTATGTAGTGTATGTCTATAGATTACACCTTTATCTTCAGAATCTTTTTCTAACCTAAATACGGCAGATACAATTGAAGGGTCCCTTAAGTCACCAGAAACATAATCATCACATATATCATCATGGTTCCAAAATTCATGTTCTTTTTTAATGTCTACGACTCTTACCCAAAAGCCTTCTTCTTTGAGTCTTTTAGCTAAATGGCCTCCAATAAAACCACCGCCTCCTAATACTAATGCTGTTTTCTTATTCATATTACAAAAATTTACGAGCTAATTTATTATACGTTGTGTCTTCAGTTTTAATTATTTCCTTAGTAAGTTTAGACATATATTCCCAAGCATTGCTTTCCCATAAATGATGAGCATAAGCATTTGGAAACTCTAAGTCTCTAACAAACATATCTTTTATTCCTTGTTCAGTATGTAAAGGATAATGAAAATTATCATAGTTAAGGACTGTTAAAGGGAGTACCAGCTCATTATGTATCTTCCAAGGTAGCTGTACTGAATGTGTATCCCATAACTTACTATCAAAGTTTTCATACTGACTAAACCAGTAACCAATAAACTCATTCTCTGGTTCTGCTAATATAATAGCGTTACAGAGACCGTATGGCATTTCTGGTTGGTGAGTTTGACCCTGTATTCCCATTACACTACTATTACTAAGTAAATCAGTAAATGGTTTAACACAGATAGTATCTATGTCCATATAAATTCCACCTTGCTCATATAATGCTTGTAATCTAATTATATCAGCTTTATGAGCCATATGTTCTATCTTATTACCGTATATTTCTTCTGGAGGTTCTACTTTAATTAAGTTAAGTAATGGTTTTACTTCTTCCCAAAGTTCACCTGAAGGTTCGTACTTGTAATAAAAGTTAATTTCATCTGGGTTATTCAGATCATTAGCAGATTTAATTGAAAGGTAATGTATCAAGTTGAATGGTTTACCTCCAAAGTCTTCTGTTAATCCGAATATAAAATGAAATTTATTTGGTATCATTATACTTTATATTTTTTTCTTCCAGTAGCTTCTATTTTATCATATAAGTTATTCTGCTCTTCTTGTCTATCTATCTCTTTAGGATGCAACATACAGAACATTTCATCAGTAGGAAGATATACGAACGTTTTAAATCCTACTATTTTACTATGCAATAATCCATCCCATTTTACCCAGTCGCAGTTTCTATATAATCTCATTTGCCAGTCAGGAAAATTTACCCAACCTTTCTCATTAACATTCCATCTCCATTTTTTAATATGCTCATCAGTTAAACCTTCTACTGTATTAATTCTAGGAACATAGAAAATATCAACTGTATCATTAGATTCTAATATTTGAGGAAGCATTTTAATAAACTCACTAGTCATTAATTCATCTGCATCTAACTGAAGTATATAATCTCCAGTACAGTGAGAGTTTAAGAAGTTCTTTTGCGTAGCATCTCCATCGAAAACTCTAGACTTTAATACTATATTAGATTTAAATTTAACTAATATATCTATAGTCTTTTCATCAGTAGAGTTATCATCCACAATTACTATTTCATCTTCTTCTCTTTTATTTTCAACTAAAAACGTTAAGAGTTTATCTATATACTCTCCTTCGTTATGTGTTAATATTGCGTAACTTATTTTCATAGTGTTGATATGTATTTTTTTAATCTATCTTTAGGTTTCCATCCTAGTCTATCTTGAGCATCGTTATTTTCTCTTAACGTACATCTGTAGTTACCTGGTTGGTCTGAAATGTAAGAAGAGTCACAATTGAATCTATCTTTAAACATTCGGTATACTTCATTAATAGAGTAGTTTAAACCAGTCCCTAATTCCCAAGCATCTTCATGCACTTCAGTCTTAAACCCTATTTTATATAACCCGTCTACTATATCATCTACATGAGTAAAGTCTCTTAACTGTTCTCCATCTCCTACTATCGTAAGAGGTTTTCCTTTACTAATCTGATCTCTCCATATACCAATCAATGCAGCCATTTCTCCATCAACGATTTCTTTTGGACCATATACATTATAAAAACGTGCTATTTCTACATCCATGCCGTAAGTAACCTTATACATCTTACAGACTTCTTCACCTAGATATTTGTAAGCTGCATATGGAGACTGATAAGGATTGTGCCACTTAGATGATGACCCAGCATAAATTACTTTAGCACCAGATTTCCTAGCAAATTCTAATACTGCTTCAGTACCTTTTACATTAGAGTTAAAAGTCAAACTAGGGTAATTAAAAGAAGGTTGAATTCTACTTAACGCAGCTAGATGATATACTTTTTCAAAATTCATTCCATACTCATACTGTAGTGACTCAACAGGTTGATGTCTGTACAAAGCATGTGGATTGTGATTATAAGGCGTACCTGTAGAATAATCATCTATAGATATTACATCATGACCTTCTTTAACTAATCTACTTATTAAATTAGTTCCTATAAAACCTGCTCCTCCTGTTACTAATACTTTACTCATCTACTTTATAAAATCCTATATATTCTAAAGCATCCATAAAATCTTTCTTCTCAAATTTCTTACCATTTGGCATATCCATTTTATGAGTTTGATCTTTTGGATACTTTTCTAAATCTTCTTTTGGAATCTCCACAGCTTTTACTGCTGACCATTTCCAATCTTCTTTACTTGTACCGTCTAAAAACACCATACCTTTAGCAGGTAAAGTAATCGTAGCAGGTAACCATACTCTACCTTCTTTATCTTTATGTAATAAATCTTTATGTAGTTCTGGTGCTGTTTCCATTAAGTCTGTAAGAGTTTTAGATCCTTCAGTCATTAATGTAGAGGTAGTAAAACCACTTCCAAAGCATAGCCAAGTTTTTACTTCTTGTCCATTATCTTCAAATGATTGTTCGTAACAAGCATTACTACCAAAAGGTCCTTCTACTAAATTCATAATTATAACTTTTGCATTTTAGGTAATGAAATCTTTTTGATGCCTGGCATCTTAAACTTTTCTTCTCTAGCAAATTCAGGAACATTTCTCTGAATTATATCTGCTAATACTTCTTGCATCTTGTCAAAAGTAAACTGCCTTTTAATTATACCAGCTTGCTTTTGAGCATTCTTTAAAGACTGTTTATAGTTCTTGAATACTATTTTATAAGCTTTTAAAGCAGTCTGATGATCAAATGTAAACCATTTACTTTCTGGTAGTATCATATTTTTAATTACTGCTGATGGATGTACATCTTCTAATTTACCACCGACTAGTAAAGTTAAATCTTTATGTAAGAAGTCTGTATGTCCAGACCATGCTGAGGTAATTATAGGTTTCCCTATAGAAGCAAATTCTAAGAAAGGTCTACCGAATCCTTCTCCTCTAGTTAAACATACCATTGCTTTCACTTTAGGATGATTATAAACCATATTTACCTCTTCGTCTTTTAATTCACCATGAAGTAAGTATATATTAGGTAAGTTAGCTCCTCCTACTTTCTTTTTAATCTCATCTATTTTACCTATTAAATGAGATTGATCTGTTACAGAGCTACTTGCTTGTTGAGTTTTAAGTATTAATGCAGGTTTATTTAACTTACTTTTAAATGATTCTAAAAAAGTAGCTATAGTACCACCTACATTTTTTCTATCTTGACCAAAATCACCTTGTAGCCAATGCCCAACCATTAGAAAACAAAAGCTTTCTTTAATCTCATTAAGAGATTTTACAATTTGAACATCTGATGAAGTATTAACTTTTTTATATTTAGTTACATCTACTCCTTCAAATAATACCTCTACAGGTGCTGTAAGTTCAACAGTCTCTAAAACATTACCCTGTTGGTCTTTTTTATCAAACTTACTACTATTAAATACTAATTTACCATGCTCTGATGATGTTAATATTAAGTCCATTCTATTACAACCTTCAACCCAACTTACATCACACAAAGTTGTTTCTATTCCTGCAGTTACTCCTATATTATAATCTCCTACACGTTGGAATTCATTAGGAACGGTTATTTGAATCCATACATTTGGTTTTTTAGTTAAGTTAGGAACTAACCTTTTAGCTAAATCTACCTCGTTGTGATCTGCTAAATAACCAAATCTAGTATTTCCCCATCTTTGAGATAATATCTTAATATCCCATTCAGGTTTACTTTTAATTAATGCTTTTACAAAATCTCTAGATCTAGCTCCATAACCTGAATAGGTATCTACTGGAGCTGAAACACAAACTGGAATTTTTTTCATTTAGTAACCGTTTAATATAATATAACAATTTATTTTCAATAAACCAACTTATGTTCAATATAATCTGGTTTTTTATCTTCAACTTTAATAAGTTCAAATCTAGGTCTAGGAGTAAACTTCTCTAAAGTTTCATCAATAGCATTAATGATATTTTCACTCATCTTATTTGCTGACATTTTAGCTTCATCTGAACAAACCCAATCTCTACCTGCTTTACCTCTTTTTGCTCTTTCTTCAGGTGACATATTGTAAGATATTTCAATAACTTTAGCTATATCATCAAAGCTACATCTATCATCAAATATGTAAGGAGTTGGTACAGAACCTACTACAGAAATGTTAGTCGGGAATAAAGGTAGAGCCCATTCACCACATTCTTTATACGTTCCTCTGTGATTAGAAGGAAACTCAGAATTAAAGTCTATCCATTTACCTTTATTATCTACAAATCTCATTTGATCTTGCATACCTCCCGTAACGTTTGCTGCTATCATAGTTTCAGCCATCATTGATTCAGTAAGAGATAATCCCCAACCCTCATTAGAGGAAGGAAGAACAGTTAAATCAGCTAAGTTATAAAACCAATTCAATTGAGCAGTAGGTAATTTCTGTGTAGAGAAGAAGACATTAACGTACTCTGGATCGCATAAAGCTTCTTTTACTTTATTTAAATCAGTGCCGTTTTGGTCTAATGGAGCTGTATGTAGTACTAAAGCACATTTTTTAGCTTTTTCTTTTCCTATCTTATCACAAAATACTCTATACCCAGCTATTAAATCACTTGGAGATTTTCTTCTAATATTTCTTGAGTTAAAGAATACAACATACTCTATATCTGTTTTGCCGTTAAACACAGTTTTTCTAAAGTCTAAGTACTGTTCGTAATTAGGATCTTGATCTCCTATCTTATAAAAGTAATCCTTATTAATACCGTGTGGTATATATTTAATAAGTTTATCTTTTGCTAAATCACCTAATACTAACTTATTAATGTTAACAGTTTGTTTAGATATACCCATCAACAAATCACATGAATTATAAAAATCTCTATTGTATAATGGAGCAGGATAATCATCCCAAATGTTTAAATACACTATAGGCATTGTTTGTCTAATCTCTCTTTCCATATCAAATAACCAAGTCCAGTATCTGGGGTCAGTAAATATAAAAATAGCATCAGGACGATGTTTATTAATTAACTGTCTAACTACATTTGCTTCTCCGTATCCATTATGGGGGTATAGCAAAACACTAGCATCTTCAACGTTTGTGTGTTTAGCGACATCTTGAGAGAGGTCTAATGATTTACCAGCATCAGGGTGTTTAATAGCTGCACCTAATTGGACCCAATTAAAATGTTGCACGCTACCAAATACAAACTCTTTTGCCATAGTAGCAATACCTGAGTGCATTCTTAAATCATCACATAACAAGAGTATAGTTTTTCTATCCTCTTTTTTTAAATAACCAAATTTGTTTTCCATTACTTTTTAAGATTTATATCTGTGACTGTATGTAAATTGTCTCTAAACTTCTTATCTGTAAGATAAAGAAAAATGCTTCGGGAAGCAAGTTTTTGAAAAGAAAATTTATCCTTGATACATTGGAATTTAAACTCTTGGAATAGTTCATCGTCTATACGAACGGTTGTTAACCTTTTATCAGAACTTTTCATAACTTATATAATTATATATTTATATATAAATAGGCTTTATTTTACAAAATCGCAACAATCTTTGCATTTACCTAAGGGGGAAGTACATTTATATTCCTTATCTATATACTTACCATTTTCATCTAATACATCTTCTATAAAGTTATTCATAGAAGTTAAAACTTGTTTAGTTTTTCTTGGACCTGCATTAGGTCTAAACTCTTGTACTCTTCTTTGCATTATAGCAAAATCAGCTTCAACAGGGACTCTTCTCTTGACTATAAAATACTCTACGTTTATTTTTTCTTTAGGTACGTTAAACTGTCTAGAAAAGAACTCTTTGTATAGTACTACTTGAGCTGTTAGGTTAGGATTTTTCTTTTGATTATCTCTCCACCCTGATGTAGAGGTTTTTATATCCATAATAGTCCATTCATCTACGGCTTTGTTGTAGAATACTAAATCAACTAAACCTTTAAATTTTACTCCAGGTTTAATATCTTGATATAGTAGAGTCTCTACTCCAGCTAACATATTATTTTTTGTGCTGAAGTATCCTGCTCTCTTCTTTTTTAGAAAATCTAATATATGTTTTCCGTCTAACCAAAATTGAGTTAATTCATCTGCGTTAGAAAAGTGTTGTCCTTCCATTTGAGCTCTACCTCTCTTATAAGCTTGTACTATATTAGCATAGAGTAATTCATCTAAGTTAATATTGTTAGCTGCTTTAACAGAATCATGGTACATTACAGTTAACCATTCTTGCATAGTTTCATGCATAGCGGTACCAAAGCAAGTATAAATGTTCTGAGTGAATGGAACTTCGTTTCTTAAGTACATAAGTTCCCATAGCTTAGGACATTTATTATAAGTACTTAATGAACTATAAGAGATGTGAGTATTTTTAGAAGGTGATTGTTTGATTTTACTCTCCCATACCTTCTTTACAGGTCCTTTTAGTTTTTTTGACATCTAATCGTTTTTCCAGAGACCTCTCTTTACTAACTGAGCAATAATACCATAGTTAGTAACGTCTTGAAAAGTATCTATTAGTGTTTCGTTTTGAGCTTTACGACCTGATATGATCATATTCTTCCATCTGTTAATCTTATCTGAAAGTCTATACCATAAACCGGTCATAGCAAACTCTATTTCGTCTTGAGTATCTAAATTAGTACCTGCACTAACGTTATGCATTCCGTAATCTAAATGTTTCTTACAAAATAATTCGAATTGCTCATCAACTATATCTTGATACGCATTATAAATTGTAGGGTATTCTTTTTGCATTACCTCTCTAGCAGACGGAGGTCGCTTGGCATTCATGATTTCTCTATCACTCATATAACTTATTTATTTTAAAATGTAACTAATCGTTAAGTATCTTTCCAGGATTATCTTCTGGAAAGTATCTATTCAATATCTCTATTTGCTCTTCAGCTTTTGCAAGTTGATCTAATGCTTCTTCAGCATTCTTATAGTAATCACCAGTTGAGTGATCTCCAATACCAACTGCTTTGTCTGTTAATAATTCAAAAGATGTTAATGCTTTTTCTTTATTAGCTTTTGCTTGAGCTAGTAAAGCTTTTATAATTCTATACTGTGCCATATTATAATATAGTAAATTTAATGTTAAAATGCAACTTTAATATGTTTTTCTTTTAAAGTTAATAGGATTATCTGGATCGTTGTTTATTGCTGATTGTACTTCTTCTTTAGGAGCCCATATGACTTCTCCTGTTTTGAGTTCAACTTGCCATTGAGAAGGTGATTCAAATACTATTCTCTTTATGTTTTTTTCTAATTGATGTCCTTTTTTATCAGGAGGAGTTGTACCTCTCGCTTCATCATAATGTTCTCCATCATTTCCATTTTGACCTATAATATCCATCCTTCTCTCATCCCACTCATCGTAATCCTCAGGAACACCCTCTGCCTTTTCGTCTTCTAATCCATCATTAGTAGTTATTTCAAAATCTTCGAAATCATCTTCATCCCAAACTTTTTCTCCATATAAATTTTTCTTAGGTCTTGCTTTATCGAATGCAAAGTTGGCTGCTACTACTAACGATATTGCTAGTGGATCAAATACAAAAATAATAATAAGGAGTAGTATATTAATAATCTTATCCATAGGAGTACCTGTTAAACCAGATAGATACTGTAACGGACCTAATTCTCCTACGGTATCCGCATTGTTCTGTAGTGCTAGTATATCTAACTTATATTTTTGTAAACTGTCTGCAGCGACGTTTCTTTTCAAATAGACGTCTTTCCTATTATTTTCTTCAATTGCGAGTCTATTTTGTGCAAGACGTAACTCAGCTGTTGATACGGTTGTTCTAATGCCCCCAACCACCGAGGTGTCTCGTACTTGGATCGACGTAGCTTTGGCGCTAGAAAGAGCAGAAATATTATCAGATATTTGCGTAAGTTCTTGATCATACCTTTGTATATCGTCTTCATAAAATTTAGATTTATTTTCTAAGAACTCTATTTGGTTCTGTTGTACTGTAAGTTTTTGATATGTTTCTTGATAAGCCGCACTCAAAAATCCATATATACCCATACTAGTAATAAGTACTAATATTATAGCAGCTACAGTAAGATACACTCTGAGAAGCTTATTTATGGTATCCCAATATTGATATAGAAGTGATGCTATAACTAATTTAGCTACCTCTAAGGAACCAGCCATTATTATTACTTCAAATGTAGCACCAGCAAATAATTTACTTAGTCCACTCACTGAATAGAATGCTGCTGATGCAGATACAGAAAGAGCAGATAACGCAATTATACTTGGAAAAGTGTACTTTTTTATAGTTTTTATCATTTTACAATTAATATGCCAACAGCTGCTATTCCAATATAGGAACCTATTTTGTATAGCTTAGCCTGGCGTTTAGATCTTTTTAAAGCAATTTCTAAGTCCTCTGATAACCTAGCTTGAGTATCGAACTGCTTTCTCATACTAATGATAGTAGAATCATAATTATTAATTTGTAACTGTAAATTTGTGACCAGATCATTCTGGACAAGTAACTTACTATTAGTTTCAGTAAGTAGAAATTGCATTGATTGCATTTCTTTGCTCAACCCATCGCCTTTGATTAAATCTTTTATTACTAATCTAGCAATAGGTTTAGTTATTTGTATCTGTGTTGTGTCCTTCGATGATTTCTTTGTAACGTTCTGCGAAAAAGCGTTCAAGCTCATCATCACCAAAGAAGTCAACAGAATCAATTTTTTGTTGAGTCTCATTTTTTATAACTATTATAGTTCTGTTAAGTTTATTAATTCTGGAATCATATTCCACAATTTTATTAGATAGTGAATCAGCTTCTAACTTTAACTCACCATTATATACATTGATTGAATCTATTTTTTGCTGTAAAAAATTAATTTCAGTTTGATAAGATTCTATATCTACGTCTATATCTGCTTTTCCAAATATGACATACCCTACTCCGATTCCTAATATTCCCCAGAAGAGGTAAGTCTGTAATTTCCTAGTCCACATATATACAATATAGTAAAAAAAATTTTATTAGCCAACTATATCTTTACTTTCTATTAAAGTATAGGTAAAAGAGTTACCATATAGGTCTTTTGCTTTATATGCTGCCTCCATAAGAATATTAAAGTCTGATTCTTTTGAGAATACTTGACAACCTGCAGACCATTTATCGATTTGAGTTGATCCATTAACTCTTGATCCAGCCTTATGTATGTTTATTCCGTATATACCTTCTTGTATATTTTCTTCTAACATATCATAAACTCCATCTTTGTTATTATCTCTATATACTTTAAGGTTCTTTTGTTGACATAGAGCTTCATATTTACCTTGATGCTTTCTAATCTTATGAGAACCTCTATACTGTCCTGGTACTAAGATTGCTACTCCGTCTTTATTTAAAAGATTCTTTTCCCAATGTGTACCGGGATCAGTTGTAGCTGCAAAGCAGTAAAATTTCTCTTCTCCATCTACGTTAAAAGATAATGTCAAACAGTCATCAAACTTATTTGTTACTTTTCCTTCAGTAGCTGAATTTCTAACTCCTACAATGTTTAGATTGTAATTACCATTTTCGAACCATTTATATCCTTTGGATATTAATGTATCTTTGATTTGTTGTCTAGTATAGCAAGCCATATTTTAAATTATTATTTTCCTTTTCCTTCTAAAAATCCTTTTTCGTATTGAAGTTCTTTTTCAATATCCACTATTCGATCTTCTAATTCGTTAATTACTTTAATTTTTTTATCTAACCTCTCATGTACAGTATTTAATTCTGACTGTAATGCGGTAAACTGAGCGAATATAGTACCGGCTGTGAAAATAAAAGCTAACAATCCAACTACTATTGACCAGTTATTCGCTAAAAACTTGTTTAAATTCACTTCTTCTTCTTTCACGGTTAAATTTGCTTTTAATATAAATAGCTACTAATTTTTATCTTTGTCTAATCTGAAATATATTGAAGCTCCAACGTATGGTCTTAATTTACTGACTCCTGTTTCCTTGTCTAATAAGTCATTTCTAAAGCCAACATCTAAACTAAACATTTTATCTCCAGGAGCTTTATATAAGAATCTTATATCAGAACCACTAAAATAGTTATTTAAATCATATTGGTATCCAAATCCTAAGAAAAACTTCTTTTGAGGAGGTCTCATGACTTCTACTATTCGATCTACAGGTCTGTCTCTATATATAGTTTTAATTATCTCTACTGGTTTTTCTACTATCAACTCTTTAATAAGTGTATCTGTCTTTATTTCAGTAATATATTTAGGTATGTATATTTTTTTTTCTACTATACTATCTACATATATAGTATCAGTTACTGTAACTATTTTTTCTATTTCTACCTCAACTATTTTCACTTCCGGAATCCTATAGTACTGGTTAAAGTACCCTACCGCCCAAGCTGCTATTATTAATAAGCTAATTAATGTTATATGTTTTCTTTTCATGTATATAAATATTAAAGTGGAATCTTAGAACCTATCATAAATGAATTCATTATAGGAACAAACTCATTACTACTATAAATTAACGTCCATCCTACGTTAAATGAGAATGTCTTTGTTACGTTAACTGTAAATGAATTAGCTAATATACCTATAAGGTCTTTACTCACAGTACCAAATGCTGGAGATTCTTCTGTTTCTTGCATATACGATAAAGGAGATTGAGCTACTATTAAAGCTGGTGAGTACATAACTCTTCTATGAACCTGAACTGAGTTAGTATATAAGAAGTTGTACCCTAATGAGGCCATATTAGGTAGACGTTCTCCTAAGTTATCTTTACCGAACATATAAGAGTAATTCAACCCTATTCCAACTGTTCCGTATTTACCCATAGGTTTCATTCTACTTAATGAAATAGATGTTGCATTCATATTATAATTCCTCATAAAGGAAAGATTAATACCATCCACCCAAGTAACAGCATAATTTTCATTTAATGTTACTTTTGACCTACCTAACGTTACCCCAACTTGTTTTAAGTTATCGTATATCTGTAAAGTAGCTGTATTAGTTATATCTCCATATATAGAAGCTTGAGAAGCTCCTACGCTTAATACTGTATTATAATCTAAAGTTAATGCTTGTTGTTGTAAAAGATCTGCTTTTAACTGAATAGGCATAAACCTTTTTTCTTTTTTCTTTTTTTCTTCTTCTTCCTCTTCTTCGGATTTTTCTTCTTCTTTTTCCTCCTCTTCTTCTTTCTCTTCTTCTTTTTCCTCCTCTTCTTTTTCTTCCTTCTCTTCTTCTTTTTCTTCTTCCTTACTTTCTTCTTCTTTTTCTTCTGATGATTCTTCTTCACTAGTTTCCTCTTCTGAGCTTTCTTCGGTCTCTTCTCCTCCTTCACCCTCACCTTCACCAGAACCTTCACCCTCGCCTTCTCCTTCTCCACTACCTTCACCAGATCCTTCTCCTTCTCCACTACCTTCTCCACTACCTTCTCCAGATCCTTCTCCTTCTCCACTACCTTCTCCAGATCCTTCTCCACTACCTGAACTACCAGATGATCCGCTATTGTCGGAACCTTCTGATGAGCTACCTCCACTATCTCCTCCACTAGAAGAACTACTAGAGGATGATGAACTTGATGATGAACTACTAGAAGAAGTATTGGTACTAGTAGAACTAGTAGCGTTATTGGCTGCGTTTTGAGCGTTTGTAGCTTGTGTTTGAGCTGAAGAACAAGGTGATAGTGCTTGCCACCAAGCATATTTTTGAGCTAACCATTGTTGTAACTCACCGTTGAGGTATTGTTGATAAGTAAATATTTTAGCTTCATTATAAAAAGCTACGACTGCTGAACCAGTTGTGAAGTTAGCAGACACTACCTGTACCTCTCCGGTACATCTATCAACAAATGTTTGAGTGAAAGTTTGCCCTACTGCTTCAGTAGAGAAGAAAAGAATAAAAATAAATAAAAGTTGTCGCACATTTAGTTTTCAAATATACCTTTCCTTATCATTCTAGATACAATTCTAGCTGATGCTGTTTCTAGAGCTTTTCTTGTAGTAACACCTATAGCAGATTGTCTAAAGTCTATCTCTTCTAAGTCTGAAAATAGACCTTGAGATTTTTTAACTGTGTTTGCTTCTCCTAATCCACTACCTACAAAATAAGTTCCATTTTCAGCGTTTGTAAATCTAACTTGTAAACCTAATCTAGTGGTTTGAGTTTGAGTTACTCCGTCTTTTAAAGCTATTACTTCATCTTCTGATACTGAAAAGTCATAAATTTCTATAGTCACAAAATAATTTGCTAGCATAATTTTACCTACGCCATATACTTCGTTTTGAGATACTCCTTTACGAGATGCTACCCATTGAGTTTTCATCCTATCTTTTATAGCATCTTTCTCTTCTACAAATTCAAAACGATTAGTCCAATCTAAATATTCAATTACCATATTAGTAACCCCTAAACCTATTCTAGCATCTTTTAATTCTGGCCACATTTCGTAAACCACATCAGATGCAGATATGTTTATTAGAGCTATAGGTATCATTGGTCCCCAGTAATCAGAAACATCATCGATAGATTTTCTCTTTTCAAATTCAGCTTGATAAGTTTCAGCTTTAATTTCTGCTACTTGTGCGGATGTACTTTGCACAAATAGTATACTGAGTAATAATAATAACCCAATTATTATAAATCGTTTTTTCATATTAAGATCCTAGTGTATCAAATACACCAAATGTTAAGTTAGTAGTATCTACTTCTCCTGATGCTAATCCATATATCATATAGATTATTCCAGTTGTAGCCATTGCTCCTAAAAACCAAGCATAGGCTAATAAAATAAAGTGCACCACTTTGTGTAAAGTTAATTCTCTCATTTTAGTATTATATTTCATGTTAATGTGTGTCTCTTATACTCTTCGACATCTTCCATCCATGTTTTCTCATTTGCCAGGAATACCATATTGCAAGTCCAAAAAATGAAACCAACCAACCTACAGTTAAAGCTATTGCTGTTGTATCGTTTTCTTGCATTCTATCTCCTAAGCCAATAAAATAAACATTAAGGTAGACTATCATGCCGACAAACCCATAAAGCTGTCCCCATACTTTCCACCATTCGTTAAATCGTTTTATCATAATTTTAAATTTATTTTACCAATCAATTTTTTCTTCTTTTTCTTTTTTCTCTTCAACTGGTACTTCCTTAACTATGATTCTTTCTTTCACTACCGGTTGATTAGACGGTACGTTTATTATTATATTAGGTTGTTTATTAGCTGTAGAATCAACTACTACTTCTTGAACAACATCTTCTTGTGCAGGAGAAAATATAGATTCCATATTAGTGACTAATATCCCTCCAGCAGCTGTAATAACAACTCCAACAGTTGCTATGACTTGATTTTTAATTTGACTAAAAAAGCCTTCTTTCTCTTCTGCCATTGTATTTAATTTACTGAGAATCCTGTTCTACCTATTACAACGTGATTCTCTGTTGTTAGTTCTAGTTTATAAGCACTTTTGTCTAAAGCAGATACATATACTTTTAATATATTATCTCCTTCTTTACCTGTTACTTTTTCTTGAGAAATTAGATCGTTACTCATACCGTGTCTGATCTTAACTCTATAAGTACCTGCTTCAGGTAATTTAACATTCATTCCTACTCTTTCGGTAACAATATTGCTCTGTAATTTAATACCGACTAAGTCATCTATTACTAATGCTGATGGTACTTCATCGACAGGGTCAGGTCCTATTATAAAATCGTCGTCTTTTACACATCCTGATAATGCTATTAAGCTAATTAAAATTAATATTTTTTTCATTTTTACTGTATTATATAGTTTACTTTAGTTCCATCAGCTTTAATCCCTTCTGTTAATTCAAAAGTTACTAAGCCTGAAGTGTTGTTTAATTGTTCATTAGCTGTAAAGATTAACTTATAAGCTATTCCAGTTTTGATAGATATCTCACCTTCTTGATCTAAGGATCCAACTCCTATTTTAGATAATTCAGGTCTATGGTTAGCGAAGTTTGTCATTTCATTTCCAGTATCAAATATAACGTTACTCAAAGTTAAAATAGTATTATCGTATTTTATATTAAATTGAGTACCGATAACATCTTCTTCTTGCAAATCTATAGAGAAATGTACTTCTCCATTTACTAACTCTGATGTTAGATCAACATTTGAATTGATTGGATCTCTTTGAGTAGCATTATATGTTATACTATATCTTGCTGAAGCTTGTGCTTGAGTAGAAGATTCGTATTGAGATCCTTCTGCTGTTGGAGTATACCCGTGAGAGAAATCTACATCACCAACAAACGAATGACCAAAGTTAAATGTTTTAGTATCATCAGTAGGAGTAAATACATACTTCTGACCGAAGTAAAAATCATTAGTAGAAACACCTAACTGTTCTATTCTTCCCCAAACATCTTTAGACCCATTTGTATTATTAGTAAACCATTCACTCAACCCATCTACTCCTTGTACATGACCTAACGCTTGATAAGAATCTTCAAAATCTATATTTCCTGAGTTAGTCAGTTCTCCAAGTAAGTATTGAATAGGGTAATCAAATGAATTAGTACTACCTCCTCCACCAGGACCATCACCGCCGGTTGTTGCTGCTATTGCTTGTTGGAATATTAAATAAACGTCTGTAACAGTCAACACATCATCTAACCAATCAGCATTGTCATCTACATCTATTTCTAGATAATATTTTACTCCTATAGTTAAATCAGAAGCATCTGTTATTATTTCTCCATTTGCATCAAAGTTTCCTGATTTGATAGCATCTCCAGTCTTACCATTCGTACCAGAAGCTAGATAAATATTATATTTAAAATCTGTTGCATTATCTGCTTTAGCTGCTGAGTTTAGTTTTAATGTCACAGCTCCTGCATCAACTCCGGTTACATCTCCTTGATTTTCTAAATCTACACTAATACCACTAGGCCCGACTCCGACATCATATAAATTATCGTCTGCTGTAGAAGTATTATCTGTTGCTTTCATCCAACTTAATCTTGTAACTTCACTATAGTCATCGTAGTTTGTTCCTTGTCTATCTTTAACTTTAAACCTAACCTCTAATAAAGTTTCACCATGAGAAATAGCTGTACCGCTTTCTTGTATGTATATTCTTTCTACTGACCAATCAGCAGATGTTGGGTAAGAATTTGTATTACCAGTCACATTAGTTCTATTTAACCAGCCTTGATAGTATTGAAAATCTAAATCTGAAGCAGATTGTGCTACTCCAGCATAAGAGGTTAAAGGAACAAATGAGTACCCATCCCAGTGAGTTAAAGTTTTAGAAGCTGATGAGTTATCAGGCAATTTCCATGTATGATCTATCTTCTCTAATAATTTATTATTATATTGATAGTCAAAAATTATAAAGTACACACCTTTATTATCATCACTTAAAGTATTAAACTTTATAGTAATTGTGTCTCCTACTGCAAAAGGAGCTGTTCCAGTGTAACTGTGGTCTAATGTTAAATCTTGACCTAATAAAGTTACAGGTAGTAATAAAAAAAATAGTAATTTTCTCATAGTAAATTCTTAATAATATTCTCGCATACTCTCTTCAGCGCTATGCTTGCTGTCTGTTGATTAAATGTTCCGTCATCTGCAACCACTAATGTAGAGGTAGAAATAGTTTTACTAGTTCCTTTTTGAGTAGTTCTTTTCTTTACCTTTCCATTCTTTTCTAGTTCTCCAATTGCGATAATTTGTGTCAAAGCGACATCTTTATGTAAAATACCAAAATTGGTTCCTATATCTTTTATATCAAAAAAGACCAGACGTACATTTATCTGTGTGTTCGCCTGATCTGATAAATCGTAATCTAAATCTAATAATAATTCTTCTAGAATATTTCGTACCCCGATTGTTAGGTTTCTGTTACCAGCGAATTTGCCCATACGGATCTCGTTGGTGACCTGACCGACTTTTATAAGATTATCGTCGTCATTATGTAACTCGTTGTTAGAACCCGTTGGTATAAGTAACAATATACATAAAACGAATATCTTAAATACGTTTAGTGTAGCAATTTTCAAGACTTTAGCTTTTTAAAAATTACCGAAACAATTAAGAGTAACGCTTACTAAGAAACTATTAAATAAAAACTATTAGAAAAAACAGTTATGAGACTGGAGTATTTATTCTCCTTTTTTACCGCCAAAGATCTTCCCTGCTTCTGCGATACCGAAACAGCCTAGTGTAATGAATAAAAATGAGTCGTAGATAAACTCTTGGATTACTAAATCCTTTCCTACGAACCCTGTGATAATATCTGCTCCTGCAAATAGTACCATTACTGCGAATGCAGCAAACCCAACGACAGACTTCTCGTTGATGTCATTATTGTCTTTAAAGATGTTACCAAATTTCATACAAATATGTTTTAATTTTTTCATAATGCAAACTATTGAGGTGTAACCTTCTTTATAATAAATACAACCAGAAAACCAAAAGAAAAAGGGCCCCGCTAAAGGCCCCTTAACTTAATTAAAATATTAACTATATTTTACCCCTTCTTTTTGAGAATGTGGTAAAGTACGAATGCTCCTACTAATCCTAGTAGCCCTTCGTTGCTTAATCCACCTAAGATACCCATGATATTATCTACCACTGATATTTCAGGCCAGAATGGAATTACTGCTCCTTTGAACAGTACTTCTAATACAACTCCGAGTGCAACAAGACTTACACCCACTTCTGTTAATTGATTGGCCCAAGAGCCGATCTTGTTTAAAAAATCCATAATTTAATTGATTTTAGTTAGACAATAGATAACAGTCTGACTTTATGTAAGAAAGGAATTCCATGTTAATAAATAGGAAAAAAAAACGGAGTCACTAAGACTCCGCTCTTCAATCATATATCTCGTCTTGTAATCCGTAGTGGAAACTAGTCCAATTTTTGAATTTCTTGGGGAAGGAATTCTTGATTAACGTGCCCACACTTTTTACAGTTGAAGACAGGGATTGGGATATAGGTTGGTTTTCCTGTTCCTGTAAGGAAGCCTGAGGCTTTTCTAATAATGATTCCTTCTTCGAAGTAGGTGTGTTCACATTCATCGCATGTAACTCCTTGTGTTTGGTTGAGATCGACATTAACGTTTTGTTGCATTATTTGGACGATTTACCACCACCATTGGAGTTATTATTCCTGTTAGTTCTTCTAGGCTTTCTTGGGCCTTTAGAATTAGAAGGCTTTCTTCCTCTTCTTGGTTTTCCTTTTGCAGCAGCGACTACGTCATCAGCTTGTTCAAGTACTTCCTTTGCAGCAGTTGCTACATCTTTGAGCTCTTCTTTTACTCTTTTCGCTCTTTTTTTGGTCTCTTTGACGACTTCTTTTACGTCTTCAACCGCATCTTCTACAGCATCAGGAATGTAATCTCCATCACTGTCTTTAACTTTACCTTTTTTAATAAGGTAAATTACAACACCTACGCCAACGGCAGCAAGTGCTAAAATAACTAGAATTGTGTTCATAAACTAATTTTAAAATTAATAATTGTTTGATATATATCTATATATAAATAGGTCAAAATTTAGGAACACTCTTTAAGGGTCTAGCCCATTTCCCAAATTTTTCATCCATTTCAAAATAAAATTCTAAAGTAGTACCAGAAGTCTTTTCAACTTCTTCATTGTACTGGTCTTTAGTCATCTTGAATTCCATCAAGAATGCGTTTCGAAGATCGGTTAACTTTCTGAGTTCTTCCTTCTCATGATCTTCTTCTAATCGTTTTTTCCTTGCTCTATCTATAGAACAATTCGAATGCCATACACTATGATCTAATTCTCCATTGGTAGTTCTAGCTTCAATATGCTTATCATTCATAGTATGAAGTACTAGTTCTATTTCCATAAGGTAAGGACCTTGCTCGAAGTCACCATTAGCGATTCTATCTCTCAAAGAATGACGATTCGTTAGAGGTTTATTTTTAGGAGTATAACTTCTCCACCACATAAATCTATCGTACGGCTTCTTGAAATAGTTTTCACTAAGTCTTTTTTCGATCCAATTTTTGGACCATTTAGGAGTAAACGGTAGCTGATTGTGCATATTTAAATATAAGAACTTTTTGGCAATTATCCAAACATTATTTTATGATAAGCGTACTTAATTACCTTTTCATCATATTCAACCAGAACCCTATACGCTAATGCTTTTTCATCTTCAGTCAAACTTAAAGGTGATTGCACTGGTTTGTTTGGATCGATTAATCCATCTTCTACCATCTCATGGTATTTTTTGATTGTATCACTCATAACTTTTATTTAATTTAGCTCTAATTTTAGTTGCTGATATTTCTTTAATATTGGTAGGGGGTTTGTGCTCTATTATTTCATAACCTACTCCTCTTCCGAAATTAACAGATTCAATATCAGGTATGATAATAACTGTAACTCTGCCTTCCTGTATCAAATCCTGTAATTCTTTTTCAACATTCTCTTTTACTTCTTGAGGAGTCCAGGGTTGCTTTTCACTTGTTTCTACATCTCTAATTGCAACACATACATTCTTACCTTCATTTAATCTTTGATCGATTAACCATCTATGTCCTTGATGCCAAGGTTGCCATCTTCCTATAAATAAACTATATTTCATCTAATGTTTTTAGTATTGGTTTATTGGTTGTGTCTATATGAATATCCTCTTCTCCTATCTCCAGATCCTTAGCAAAGTAATTCTCTCTACCTCTAATTTCAGAAGTATGAAGATAAATCATAGTAGGGTTTAAATCCTTTATTTCATCTCTTACGTCCTTATACGGAGCAACAACTGATATAATTACTGTAAACTTTTTTTGGTATAAAAAACGTGCTAGAGTATTTACCTTTCGAAGATTATTTCTTCTTCCTTGTTCTGAGTAATCTTTGTTTTGAAAGATATTTCTCATTTCATCACCATCTATTCTAATGATGTCAGTAAAATCATTCGATAGTTTTTCCTTTAATGCGTTACCTAGTGTAGTTTTACCTGAGCCAGGTTGACCGTATAACCAGTATATCATAACTTACTCTTCTTTATTTTTATGTTTTACCTTGCGTGTATATTTAGAGTCATCACCGTGATCCTTCTGTATCATTCTCCGGCGTACCAGTTGACTCAGTTCTCTTGGGCTGTACTTCTCCGGCCCGACCGTCTCGCGATTTTTCTTCGTTCCACTCATCTTGAAAAAATGTAAACTCTATCTTCGACATATAGTATAAATATAAGAAATAATCGGCAGAATACCAACTAAAATATGAAAACTATTATAGAGAAGCAACTATTTATACTTTTACTCTTACTCTATGAAATACTTTAATAATCTAGAAAATTATATCTTATCTAATATAGAAAAGTTTGATCATAAAATTGGGGAGTTTGCTCTATTAAATAACGATAGAGAAATACAACACTTTATAGGTGTTGTAGAATCTACATACAATCTACAATGTATGCTTGCCATTTATTATCCGCCTGGGGGTGGATTAGGATGGCATACTAATGAAGAAGCTAATATGTATAATGCGATTGTTACTTATTCTACCTCTAATGAAAGTTTTATAGAATTAAAGGATAAAAAAGTCTACGACAAAGCAAACATATGGACTGTCAAGTATACTTATTGGACCGAAGATAACCCGATCCCACATCGGGTTGTATCACTAGATCATAGAATATCTTTTGCTTTTAGTTCCCCCGAAGAACATAGAGTAAGAACTTTTATAAGCTCTATTAGTTGATTGTAATTAATTTCCGGAAGGGAATCCAAGACAGACTATTTCTTACTTTTGCAACTATTTCACAAAAAAAACCCCTCCGTTTCCGGAAGGGCATTCTCAATTCGCGCGTGGCGACTTCGTCGATGAGAGGAAACGCCCCCCTATCTCGTTGCCTCCATATTCGCTTTCTTGTAAGGGGTAATTAATTTCTTAATTTCTCCTGCTGCTTTTCTAGCTCTTGCTTGAGAAGCTTTTGTAGAACCAGTATGATTCTCTTGTAAAGCATTCATGTGCTCTACGATTTGTTCAAATAATTCGTCTTTGTTCATAATTAAATTGCTTTGTTATTAAATTTATCTAACAACCAACTCGATGATTGTATTTTTTTACCTAGATTCCAAATCATATCAACTCCCATTGAGTTACAATAATCTTCTTCTGGTACATTTCCTTGGCCTCTGTCTCCTCCATTTCCAAAAGCTATTGAAAGTTCTCCTCCAATATCTCTCCTATATTCGGTTACGGCTGAGTAGATTCCGTCACAAACTGTCTTATCAGCAGGTATTCTTGGGTTACATACGAAGGTTCGAGTGACACCTTTAATCATAGACATTATATACTGTCTCTCTCCTTCTTTCATAAACTCTTGACCTTTCTTATCTCTTAACCAAGAATCATTATTTAATATAACCCAAACCTCTTCTGCCATCTCAGATGCTTTTTCAATCATTTCGATATGGCCTTTATGTACAGGATCGAATCCTCCACTTACTAATATAACTTTGTATTTTTTATTCATATTACATTCCCATCATAGGTACGTCTTGTTGTTTACTATCCTCCTCTTTTGGTAAAGAAACTACTGCTTCAGTAATTAATAACGTACCTGCTACTGATGCTGCATTTTCTAATGCTAACCTAGTTACTTTAGTAGGATCTATAATACCACTACTAAACATATTTACATACTCTTCAGTTCTTGGATTATATCCTTCCCAAACATTACCAGCTGATTTAATAGATTCTTCTATCAAGCCGATTTTATCCCAGTCGTACCCAGCATTTAATAGAATTTTAAAGAAAGGTTGTTCTATTGCTGATATGACTATTTCATATCCTGTTTGGTCTTCTTGTTCTAAGTTACCTAGATCATCAACAAGTAGGGTTGATGCATTTAATAAGGCTATCCCACCGCCAGGCAGAATACCTTCTTGTAAAGCAGCTTTGGTAGCATGTAAAGCATCTTCGACTCTATCTTTCTTTTCTTTCATTTCAACTTCAGTCAAACCACCTACATGAACTACTGCTACTCCTCCAATAAACCTTCCTAGTCTATTTTGTAAAGTTTCAATTTCGTAAGGAGAACTACTATTATCAATTAAAGTTTTAATCTCTTCTACTCTTTCTTCAATTGCCGTTGCTTCTCCTTTAGCATCTACAATAGTAGTAAGATCTTTTCCTACAGTAACTTTATTAGCTTCACCTAACCAAGTAGGTTGAAATTTATCTAATCTCATTCCTTTTTCAGATGAGACAACAGTTGCTCCTGTAAGAGTTGCTATATCTTCTAAAGCTTCTTTCTTTTTATCTCCAAATCCTGGAGCTTGTACGGCTACTACATTGATAATACCTCTCATCTTATTAACTACCAAGGTAGATAACGCCTCTCCCCCAATATCATCTGCTATTACTAACAGACTCTTATTTTGAGATGAACATGCTTCTAAGATAGGAAGTAACTCCTTAACTTGATTCAATCTCTTATCAGTACATAAAATTAACGGATTTTGAAGAACAGCCTGCATTGAGGAATTATCCGTAACAAAGTACGGTGACTTATAACCTCGGTTAAACTGCATACCTTCTACAGTCTCTAAATACGTCTCACCTGTTCTTGACTCCTCAATAGTAACTACTCCATCTCTACCGACCTTGTCCATGGCTGTTGAAATCAACTCACCTACTTCAGTATCGTTATTAGCAGATATTGTAGCTACTTGCTTCAGCTGCTCTTCATCCGTTATGTCTTTTGAATTTTCTACTATAAATTTTACTACTTTTTGTACTGCTTTATCAATACCTCTTTTAATTTCTACAGCATTTTGACCTTCACTCATTCTATCAATACCTTCTGAAAGAATTGACTGAGCAAGTAATGTAGAGGTTGTAGTACCATCTCCAGCCTGATCTGCTGTTTTAATTGCTGCTTGTTTAACTATTTGTGCTCCGATATTTTCAATTTTATTTTTTAATTCAATAGACTTCGCTACAGTAACTCCATCTTTAGTTGAAATCGGATTGCCTTGTTCTTTCTCTATGATAACATTTCTACCTGCAGGACCTAAAGTGGCTACAACTGCATTAGCTAATTTATCAACTCCTTGAGCTAGTTTATTCCTAGCTTCTTTTGAAAATGTAACTTTTTTACTCATTATCTGTTTTTTTAATTGATGCTAAAATCTCTTTATCTGGTGTAATGAAGTACTCGTCGCCTTCAAAATCTATTCTTATAGTCCCTATTTTGGGTACTAAAACAATATCTCCTACTTTAGCATTAACACCAATGTACTGGCCGTATTCTGTTTTTCTACCAGGACCTACTGCGATTACTTCGCCCATCTCTGGTCTTTCTTTACCTAAGTCTGGGATGACAATATTTCCATACATTTGTTCATCTTCCTCTATAGGTTTAATTATAACTCTATCGTTAAAGGGTACTAATTGTTGTGACATATAACTTTGTTTTATATTAATATAAGTAAAAAAATGATAAGATCAAACTCGAGAGCAATAAAATTTAGCTAATTTTCAAAGTTTTTGGCTCTGATCCTTTAGCAAAAGGAATAACAACTTTCAATAGTCCGTTTTTAAACTCAGCTGTTGCTTTACTTAAATTAAACTTACTATCGATTTTCCAACCAAGATTAAAAGATCTTTTAGCGATACCTTTGTAGATATACTCGCCTAAATCTTCTTCTTCTGGTTTATTGTAATTGACTCGAATAATGTTACCCTCTATAAGAATTTCGATATCTTCTTTAGAGATTCCAGTACAAGCAATGTCTATTCCTAGACCGTTGTCTCTTTCGTAAATATCTATTGGGTGGGGTAATTTGGACTCTAGTACTGGTCGGAATTGACCTGCGTCCTTAAAAAAGTTTCTGACTAAAATGTCGAACGGATTACGTTCATTAATAAATGTATTCATATCATTAAAATTTGTGATGTCCTAGGATCATCGGGTTAAAAATAAAATAAAAAAATCGCTCTCGAGTTGACCTTTTCATTTAATATAAATAGGTTTAAGTTCACTTTTAATGTCCATCTCTCCAGTTATTTGATATCTCCGGAGGTGCTTTTAAAGTTACTCCAGGTAGTTGAGTAGTAGTCTCCATAATCTCTTGAACATAAGGTGCAAACATCTCTACATCTTTTTCACTACAGTTAATGATAAGTTGATCATGTACCTGTGCCTGCACTTTAGCATCTATACCTAACTCTTCAGCTTTACGATTAATCTTTAGAGCTGCACGGTTAACTACCGCAGCTGCTAATGACTGAAGTTGAAAATTAAGACAGTTATTAAGTCCGTTACGGTAGTCTCTATAAGCTTTCAATACTTGATCTCTACCATAAGTAACTTCTAGTTCTTTTCTAAACCTCCAATCAAGCATTCTATCCTGGAATTTGATATAAGTCTTTTGAACTTTAGGTAAATGTCTTACCCTCCCAACATAGTTTTTTATAAAGCCATGAGCTTTAACTTGTAATCTAGAGTTTTCTCTCCACTCTTTAAGTTGAGGAAAACCATCTAAATACCCTTTAATAAGATGCTCTGCAGTCTTTTGATCTACTCCTAAAGTCATTTTAAGAGCATAAGCTTCCATACCGTATGCAACTCCTAACGAATATGCTTTTGCTTTATTACGTTTAACAGGATCTAACTTTTTAAGGTAGTTAGGAGCTTTTTTATCTGCAGATACTCCTTCTAATCCTTCAGTTTGAATAGCAACATAAGAATAAAAGTCCCAACCATTAGCGAATATCTCTTGCAATTTTTTATCTCCAGTAACAGAAGCAAAACAGTGAGGTTCTAGAGACTCGTAATCAGCATCAATAACCTTTCTACCCTTACCAGCAGTCAAGAAAGCTCTCACAATATTAACATACTTCATAATAATAGGAGCATCTTCTCCTTCCTCTAAAGGTTTAGGTAGTTGCTGAGCATCAGATCCATACCTTCCGGAAACTGTACCATTCTGCTTGAAGTAGAAGTAATATCTACCGTCTTCATTTCTATCTCTAAACCTATCTACATAAGTAGATTTAATCTTTAGTAGTTTATTATATATACGTAAGTTTTCAGCCCAAGGATATTCTTTCGCTAAGTCTTTTATCATATCCATATCAAACTTAGCTCTACCAGATTTAGTATTAGCACCAGCAACTTTAGGTTTAATGCCCATATACTTAAATACTATTTCACCTAAATGCTTTTTAGATTGAATATTAATATATTCCCCATCATTAGATTCTTTCCACATAGCCATAGATATTCTAGCTTTTTCTAAATCTTCTAATACTGAGGTATCACCGTTAAGTAGGAATTCTTTAACTTTAGAATCTTCTAAAGCTTCTATATTTTTTTGAGTAATAGAGTATTTACCCGTTTTATCGGATTTAGGTAAAGGAAGAGAGTACCTTTCAACTAGTCTCTGTGCCCAGTTCCCCTTATGAGAAGGAGGGTACTCCCTAAATGCAGTATCCATTACCCAAGATTTAACTTCTGATAAATCTAAAAGAGATTTCATTACTATCTGTTTATTCTCTTTTTGATCTATTAATATCTCGTCATGAATACGGTTTAATAAATCCATATCTAAATCTACTCCATAAGCTTCCATAGGAACAGTAACTTCCCGGTAGATAGGCATTACTTCATCTTCAAAGAAGAATTTTTCTAGACCTTCTTCTTTAAGTTTTTTAAGGTATAAATTACAAATACGTAGAGTTAAATCGGTATCAGCAGAAGCATACTTAGATAGTATATCTAAATCAGCTTTATAAATCTCATATAAAGCTTTAGTAGTTTGTCCTCCGTTCTTTTTAATACTCTCTTTTAACTCTACTTGCTCTTCGTTAGCAGCTTTTTCAACATCTAAGCCAAGCTCTTTCTGATTCATTATCGCAATAGACTTTAGTCCAAAAGGATTACCGTAACCAAAAGCACCTTCTTCATATACAGTGTGTACTAATAGTCCAGTATCAACCCAAACGTCAGGTAGTAAGTTCACACCGAAGTAGTTCTTAATAAACTGAACGTCAAAGGAAGCATTATGGAATACAAGTTTCTTGCCTTTAAGTAACTTAAGTAGGTTTTTAGAAATAGTCTCAGTAGAAGTTCCATCTATAGTTTGTACTTGAAGTTCTCCTACGTCAAAGTTCCATACAAGAGTAGGTAGATAAAACCCAACTCCTTCGTCTCCAGAAACAGACCATCCTACAATTTTATCTTTTCTAGGATTAAGACCAGTAGTTTCGGTATCGACAGCTATTACGTCTGAGTTAAGAATGTGTTGATGAAGAAGTTTAAGAGTCGTTTCATCTTGGACTGTGTAATACTTTTTTTCTAATTGCATATTAAACTTTTAACTCTTTTATTAATCCTATTTTCATAAGCTGTTCAACATTCTGCCATACACCATAACACCCATCTTTAAGCTGTACTACCTTTAAGGTACGATCTTTTTTCTTATTTTCAAAATGATTTCTCATTTTTTCTAAATCATAAAAGAAAGATCTTTCGTATAGAGGATCATAAATGAAAATATAATCAGATTGACTAGTTTCAAACCAGCCTCTATTACCTGTCTTTTTAGTTAATTCCATAAACGTCATACCATAATTATCTTCTTTTGAGAATATAATATTAGCTTTACTATCACCTCTAAGTCTAACGTTCAATTTCCTATCTAGAAAAGTAAAATCTAGTCCTTTTTGTTGGTATTTTTTGTAGGTAGCGTAATCAGTTAAATCTTGAGGATCACAGCCTATAGCGTTTAACCTCTCGATGATTACTCTTTCACCAACTTTACCTTTTTTTAATTTTGTTTCAAATGTAGATATACTCATAACCTTTATTTTTTTATATACTTAAATATAAGAAAAAAGTGGCAGAAAAGCCACTAAATTCTTAATATTCTCCGTATAAATCCCAAACTTCTGGTTCTGGTTCTGGAACCTCAATTTGCTCTTCTTTTATAGCATATAACTTTCCATTTAGAGGCTCTAATCTGTAGTGACCTTTAAATTTAGTTTTACGCATATATTGAGTTAGAGTTTGAACTAAACCGTCAATTGTATTTTCTTTATCAATAACAAGTTCCCATTTATCTCCTGGAGGGACTCTTTTTGCTATTAACTCATTAAACTCTTCTAATTCTACTTTAACCATATTACTGTCTTAAGGTTTTTTGAATTCTATAATCAGTATCAGTAAAAAAGTCAGGAATAAATCTTGAATGAGTTGCTCTAATAGGATTAATATCTAATCCACCTCTTCTAGTATACAAACATGAAACCATTAAGTCATCTGGTTGATATGCATCTGTTAGATGTTTAAATACCATTTCACAAATCTCTTCATGGAAATGACTTACAGTTCTATGAGATACAATATACTTTGCTACTGATTCAGGAGAAGGAATATTCTTTCCTTTCATTCTAATGAATACATCACCCCAATCTGGTTGATTAGTAACTCTACAATTAGATCTTAAAAGGTTAGATCTTAACTTTACTTCTTTAGCTTCTTCTGATACAGTTTCTGTTTCTAATTGAGAAGCATCCGAAGAGAAAGCAGTAAAATCTATTTGATCTAAATCTGCAATATCAGCTAAATCTTGATAACCTTCAAACGATAATGCTTTACCGTCATCTTCACCGGTATAAAAACTTACAACAGTATCAGTTTCAAGTAACTTATCTAAATCACCTTTTACTCTTTCTTCAATCTCTAATATACACTCAACTGTATTGTCTCCTAATCTAGTCATATTAAAGGAGTTTAAATACAACTTAATAGATTTAGATTCTACGTGATATTGAGAATCTGAAGGACATACTATCTTTAACATTCCTGCTACAGGTAAACCTTTATTAGTAATAGCTGATACTTCATAACAATTCCAAGTATCTACTCCAACAAAATCTTTATCTGTCAACCCGTACCCTTCTCTATTTAGATATCGAGGTACCTTAACTAATAATTCCGGAGCGTAAGTATCTTTATACCCATCTCCCCCAACTTTTCCTAAATGTTTAGAAGCAATATCTACTACTTCTTGATAATTTTTAACGTCTGCCATTTTATTTATTTAAGTAATTAATCCAAGATGTTCCTTTTGTATCTGCGTTAGGAAACTCAAATACTCTAGTTATATCTCCAATTTGTATAGTTTTTCTGAATCCACTAGGTACGGTAGCACCTGAAGGAAGTACTTCAAGATCTCCTTCGAAAAGAACATCCACTCTTACTTTCACTTCTTTATTGAAGAAATTAGCAGCATCTCTTTCAAATGCTTCTAATCTACTCCATTGTCCTCTATTCAAACCTTCATGCTGTAAAGCAGAGTTTAAATAAGAGAACGTCTTATATAACATTTCCTTGTCACAACTAAAAGCTGCAGCAGGAGCCAAATGACCTTTATCCCAAATGTTATCTTTGTAATCATCATTGTCGGAAGTTTTAATTCCTTCAGGTACCCAAAAGTCCATACCCTGTCTAGATGCCTTACCATCCGGACATTCCACTACATATTCAACCCATAAAGGTTGTTCGTATTTTTCACTATATTCTACTGTGAATATATCAGTCTTAATTAACTGCCCATTGATTGCAGTAGAAAATAATAGTAAAAGTAAAATTGTTATTCTAATCATTGTATAAATTTTAAGATTTGATCCATCCTTTGCATAGGAGATCCAGTTACAGTTAAATAAGGTTGACGTACTCCTTCGAGTACAGCTCTAAATTCATCATCAATATCTTTTCTCCACTTTTCATTTACACTTCGTACTCCATCATCTACAGAATCAAATTCTATAGGAAAATATACATAATGAGTATATTCATGTTTAATTCTATTCCAAGTATCTTCAATATAGTTATAAGTTCTAGCTCTAATATTTTCCATAAACTTAGAATAAACTACTACATCCATATAACATCTATCTAATACTAAGTTATAAGGTTGAAGTAAAGCTTCTAAATGAAAACTACTAATAGCTAACTGAGTAGCATCAGTACCTTCTTCGTTAATAGGAAAACCATAAGCACCTACAGTTCTAGTAGATTCATTTACAAACTCATATTTAGGTAATTTAGACTTTAATAATTCATAAACAGTAGTCTTACCTGTACTACTTGCTCCTACTAATGCTATTCTTTTTATCATAAAACCTTTTTAAGAAAGTTATGCCACATATACAAACTCCTATCTCTTAATATACGAAATAAATCGTCTAATTCCAACTGAAATGTATTGAACTTCTCCTCTGCTATAACTTTACCTTCATCTACTCCTGCAACAACCTTATGTAACACTGCTCCTGCAGTAGGGTATTTTCCTTCTTTAATTCCTTCAAAAGCTCTTATTTGAGGATCTTTACCTTTAAGTTCTGGATATTCAGTTATTAACCCTGGATGTCCATTATATATTTTAGATCTTTCACAAACATACGCAGGCATAATTCTTAACCACCCATGTAGAGTTACTATTGCATTAGGAAACTTTTCTAATAATTCAATATACTCTTCTTCAGTAGGTTTATTTCCCCATGTAAAGTAACCTTGTTTTTCTATCCTAGGATCAATAGTTCTGAGATGATCAGGTCTTTCGTTAGTTACTATAACATCAGGCCATCTTCCTAATGATTCAGAAATATCTGCTATTTCAGATCCTGTCTGACTAAAGAATGTTATCCACTTTGTAGCTGCCATTTGTAAACCATCTAAATTTTTGAATATTATTTTTTATTACTCCTAATTGATCTATATTAATATCTGAATTAATAAGTTCGAATAGTTTTTGAGACTCTTTTGACCATAGTCCTTGATCCTTATAATTAATTCCTTTTATTCCATGTACTACGGGATTAGAAGTATCTAATGAGTAAATCCAATCCCAATCTGAGTGTTTATAGAATTGAAACTCTTGAGGTAGCCCACATCCTAATAGATGATGAGGTTTATTTCTATTAATTACTCCGTCTGTAAGTAAGTCTCCAAGTAACTTAACACGTCCTAACATCCAGCTAACATATTTGTTAGGATGAGGACAAGACTTAGTGTAATACGAATAATCAAATGATATAGCAATCATATCTACATCAGATGTATCCATAAATTTATAACAATTTTTAATTTGTTCATATGTTTTACCCTGAACTACCCCTATCTTTTTACCTGGAGTGTTATGAAATCTAAGATTCCACGAAGCCATTTGAGACATAGTCTTTTTAGCATCCTCAAGAGCATCAGGAACTATATACCAAGTAGGTTTTAAATGCTCTACCCATTTATGAAACTTATCAGCATCAAAAGCTTCTTCTAATTCAAATATAGAATTATCTAATATAATTTCTCTACCTTTTAACGATGCTTGTCTAAATTGATTCAAATACTCTTCATCCTCTTCAAATAAATGCACTAAAGCATAATCGTAATCTGTAAACTTTTGTACTTCTTCAAAAATACTTTTAGGACTCTCGTGTGCTATTTTTATCATCAATTTGTTTTAAGTCAGGGTTAATACTAGTTAATTCTTCTGATAGTTTTGCAATTGCTTCATCTAATTTATTGATTGTAGATTCTTCTAATGCCTTATGAGCTTCTTCTAGTGCTTTTTTAGCTATAGATAAAGGAACTGATTCTATCTTCCTTTCAAAATCAAAATACTTATGTTCGTCTAAATTAATCATTGAAAAATTGTTTTAAGTTAGGTCTAAAATAGTTTATACTTTTCATTACTTTTTTATCTCTGGTACGGTAGACAATATACCGTCCTTCCTCGACTTTCTCAAAATGACAGGCCTCACCTTGTTCCTCACTTCTCTTGCTGACGGTCTGTATGGCTTCTTCTTCAGTTTTACAAGCTTTCGACATATTACTTGCTTGTACCTCTTGATATGCAGGCCATATCTTATCTTTAAGGCCGTGTAGCATAACACCGTTCCCAAGGGAAACATAAGTAATGTCGCACAAAGCGTCCAAAACTTCCACAATGTCTCCGTTTTCGCAAGCTTCTCTATATTCTTCGAGCTCTTCGAGTATAAAGTCATATACGAATTGCCATTCTTTTTTCTCTGGAATAGTTGGTTCATAGTTATTAGGTTTGCCAAAAGTGGCATTAAATTCTTCTACTTCATCCACAAAGGGTACTCCGTTTACCCATACGTGATCTGTTTCTTCTGGAAATAATGATAGTTGTTTACCCATTTTTATTTATCTTTTTTTGAAATTTCATAAAAGAACCTTTTTTATCGTTAGTAAGTCCTCCTACAGTATGTATTTTATTATCTTCTTCATTTGTCCACACTTCAGAATTATCTTCTCTTTCTGCAAACTCTAAAAATTCATCTGATCTCATATAATCATCTTCATATCTTTCTATATCATCCTCACCAAAATAGGTACCAGTTTGTACTTCTATAAATTGTACGATTTCTTTAGTTTTATTCCAAGCTCTATGTTTATCACCAAGGCTTATAAAAATAGATTCACCTACTTTTCTTGTATGTTCTATACCTTCTCTAACTATAGTAAGCTCTCCTTTTACTACCGTCCAGTTTTCTTCTCTTTTAGTATGAGACTGGTATGATAATCTTTGGCCAGGAGCTACGGTTATTAGCTTAACTTTAGTAAAGTCAGTATCTAATAATACATCGTATCTACCCCAAGGTCTTGATTCTGAAAAATCTACCTTCTTTTTATAACCTAAATTTTCTAATGATGGCATACACTTGCTAATTCTATATTTTTATAAAACTCTGCTTTTGCGGAATCTTCATTTAAGAAAGCTCCTGATAATTTAGCTGTTTGCATTGAAGCACCGTGATGCTTAACACCTCTACAACTAACACAATTATGAGTAGCAGAGATTAAAACTGCGACTCCTAAATTACCTTCACATATCTTATCTACAGCATTATGAATAGCTACAGTTAATTGTTCTTGTATAGCTCCTCTTCTACCGAATTGTTCTACTATTCTATTTAGTTTAGATAAACCTACTACCTTTCCATCTTCTGAAGCTATATATGCAATACTAACTTTTCCTCCAATAGTCTGATGGTGGTGAGAACACATTGACTGTACTGGAATATTACTTTCTTGGACAATACCGTCATAACCGTCAGAAGGAAAAGCAGTAATCTTATCTAAAGGATTGTATCTCCCTGCCCATAAGTCATTAACGTATGCTTTAGCTACTCTAAATGGAGTATCTGCAGAATTAGGATCTTCTTTATAATCACATCCTAAAGCAGTTAAGAAGTCAGCATAAGCTTCAGCTGCTCTTTCTATAATAACTTGCTTTTCATGATCAGAAAGTCTAGCTTCTGGTCCTTCTATTTTTTGCTTTTCTGCTAATTGAGTTGAAATACCGTTAGCAAACCCGGCTTTTACTAATTCTGTTCCTTCTATAAACTTTTTAGGCATAATCTATTTTTGTTTTTATTGTGGTTCTACGACACATATTATATAATATAAGTAATTAATTTCAATTCTCCAAATAATCTTGAATAGTTTTTGAATCTTTTCTTTCCCATGGATAAACTACCCAATCTGTACTTTCTAACCAAACATGAAAAATATCCGGTACGGTAATAGTAGTATTTCTAGCATCTAAAGTAGCAGTAGTATATCCTGCTTTTTTATAACGTTTTAAAGTTTGACCAGAGTCTGATATATCATCTACGATTAAGATTCTTTTCTTAATCATATCAAAACCGTCTTCTTCTAATTTTTCTAAATGATCTATGGTCATATGCTTAATGCCTAACCTATGTGAGATCATTACTGCGAGGATTAAACCTCCTCTAGGTATTCCTACTACGTAGTCAACTTCCGGTAATTTAGAGATGATTTTTTGCACACCTACTTCTACGTCTTCCCAAGTTGTGTATATTTTTTTTACTGCTCCCATGTATGATTTAGTGTCCAATTCCCAGTAGAGTAATCAGCTATATTTGAGCTTCCTACTGTTTTTAATACTTCTTTTAAATAGTCCCATTGTGAAGGAGTAATGTTATAATGATGTACTCCGGAAGTAAATCCTCTGAGCCAATCTACAAATTCTTTTTCATTCATTTTCTAAATAATTTTTAAGTTTATCTATCAATACTAAAACTTCATCTGGTTCCATGGTAATGGCACAGCATACTCCTACATTCTCTTCTATCTCTTCTAGTATTTCTAATGCTTCTTCTCTAGACACAACGTTCGGTATTGAATGCCATGATATGAGATCTACCAGTATATCTCCATCCCCTATCTCTTACAAAGTTCATAACTGGTCCATAACTTTGGAATAATGATTCTCTATCATCACCTGCAGGCATAGCCCAAACTTTATCATCTGGTACGTTTAATTCTTTGATTAAATCTTCTACTTCTTTTACCATTGTGAGGTCCTTATCTAATACGGGTTTAATATGGTAATCATCGTGATACTCTATTGACTGCTTTATTGCTTCAATATTACATCTTTTAGAGTTATGTTTCTTAATCATCCTTTCGTCGACAACCGCTCCTTGAGGAGTAAGAGTACCCAAAACGGGAATGCTATTAGAAAACTTAGGAGAAATACTAAGAAGGTTAATAGGGTAATCAGTAGGAAGGAAATGTGATCCTTCAGTTTCAATAGTGATGAATATACCTCTTTCATGAGCAAAATGTGTTAGTTCGTTTACTAAAGCTGGATGCATAGTAGGAGAACCTCCAGTAAGCATCATTTCTTTGATATGAGGATGAGCATCGTACATATCTATGATATCTTGAAAACAGTAAGTCCCTTTCTCAGGGTGAATACTTGTATACCAGCTATCACACCATCCTCCTTCCCCAAAATAACATCTATGAGTACATCCTGATGTTCTTACTACTATAGTTGGATAACCTTGTCTACTACCTTCTGATTGTACGGCAGTATATAACTCTAAAACTCCTAGAGTTTTTTCATAATCTTCGATTCTTTTTAATTTCTTAAGGGACATAAATTGCATTATTTTTATCGTGTTCTCTAAATTCTACTTTTACGATAGATACTCTACCGTCAGTTTCTTCTTCTATAAATGGATTAACTTTATCGTATACAAATTGAGCAAATCTTTCTGCTCCTGTTGCAGGTATTACTCTTACTTGAGCTACTCCATGTTCATCCATTTTTTTAAATGATTCTATAAACGGGTCATCTTCTGCTACTATAAAGGTATGATCAAACATATGATCAAACCATGCTTTAGGAGACATGCCATCAATAGTACCTTTAGCTCTTTTCATACCGCCAAAGTCCCATACCCAGTTTCTTTCATCTAATTCTCCTTGAAAGAAGAGTTTAAAAGAAACTCCGTAACCATGCAAATACTTACAATGTGTAGTTTCTGCTTTCCATTGACGAAATACTGTTGAGTATCCGTCAAATACTTTTGTTGAAATAAATTTTCCCATAACTAAACTAATTCTTCATATATTCCGATTATTTCGGAAATTATTAATATACCAGCTGCCCAAAATAAATTAAACGGAATAAGTATATATCCTAATATACGAATTCCAGATTTAATAAACGACACTAATTGATGTTTTTTTGCGTCTGGGTGAGCTTGAATGTTTTTCATTTGTTTTTGCTGAGATGCAAAAAATTCGGAAGTTACCCTTCTTGATTCGGGGTCCATTAGAGATTCTACAATCTCTCTTTCTGTAGTATTGTTGATCATATGTGTGTTTTTAAAGTGGTGCTACGACACTGTTATTATAAATATAATATAAGAACTTTTTTTATAAGATGCAACTTTTTTCATGTCCAATTTTTAAAGTAGGATCTACGTAAATCTTGTAGCCGTTTTTAACGATAGTCCTACAAAAAGAAACATCTTCCATAGTAAATTCTCTAAATTTTTTACCTTGTACTTCGAATTCTTCCCATATAGGTTGAAACCATGGGTATTCTAGAGATTCAAAAACTTCTTTTTTTATCAATACCCAGCCAAATCCAGTATACTCAACTTCAAATGGCTTTTTTCTTTCTCCTATTAATTTATCAGTTAGAAATTCAAAATTACCATTTTTTGCGTAATAATCTTTATCCCAATTCTCTACTGTAGCGTAATGTTTTCCGTCTGAGGTCTTATATATTCCAGAAGCTATATCTTTGTTCATATTTAAAAGCCCAATAAAATCATTAACAGTAAAAACCATATCTGAATCTATCCACATGGTATAGTCATACTCTAATTTACCGTCAAAAGGAAGTTGTTTTACTCCTCTGGTTGAGTCACCTCCTAAGCATTGGTTTCTAACATAATAAAGGAGAGGGGAGTAACTATTACTGAGTATAGGGGTGATTCCGTATTTTGGAAGATATTGCAATAAGGTAGTCCAACTCTGTAAAAAGTTGTTTGAAAATGTTCTACCGGGTAAACAAAAAACTATTCTCATAAACGTTATTAATATGTGGAGAATATCGGAGTCGAACCGATGACCTCTACGGTGCAAGCGTAGCGCTCTAGCCAGCTGAGCTAATTCCCCTTAGATGACCGAGAGGGGACTCGAACCCCCGACTTCTCTAACCCCTTTGCTTTTCACGATCGGATGTATTACAAGTCTCGCTTCACGTTAAAGCTCAACTCCGCGCTGGGTTAAGTTAGAGCCCTCTACCTACTGAGGTACTCGGCATTTTTGTCAGATATTGCGATACCTTCTTTTATCGCTCCATTTAACTTTTTTGGTACGTCCCATCATACTAAGTCTACTAACTTTGTCATTAAACGTATTTCTAGTATCGTTAGTATGCGGGTTACCGTTTTGTTGGTCGTGATTAGGCATATTCTGCTAATAACTTCTCTACGTGAGTTTTTGCAACTTCATAATCCACCGGTCCAGTCTCGTCCTCATATTGAACGGGATCTTTTCTGCCAAGATTAATAAAAGCCTCAATCCTCTCCACACTAGAAGCAGACTTATAATCAGAATTTCCAGAAGGATATGGCTTATAAGAAGTATTCGTTCTTTTGTAAACCTCATCAAACTCAATACTAAGTTCTTTAACAAGTTTTTCGCCATCTTTTAAAATTCCAAGTTTATCCGTATCTAGGTAAGGTGTAAAGTAACCAACTTTGTCTGCTTCCCAGTTACCTATTCTGAAAGCAGCGTCATCTGCATCTCTAAATTCTTGTCTACAGTCTGGGTAGATTGCATGATCACCAGCATGAATACCTAAAGCAATGTCAGTATTATTTCCATTAGCGTTAGCAGCAGAGAGAGCAACTGCTTGAACTAAAGAAGCAAATATTTTATTTCTATTCGGTACTACGGTAGCTTTCATATTATCTTCCTCATAATGTCCTTCAGGTACATCATCACCACCTTGAACAAGATTAGAATTTAACAGATTAACTAAACCATCTAATTTAATAACTTGATAAGTGATACTCTGACCATTAGCGTTAAGGTAATCTACTAATGCTTGAGCTCTATCAAGTTCCACTTTATGCTTCTGACCATAATCAAAAGATAAAGCTGTTACATTATCATACTCAGATAAACATCTAAGTAGTAAAGTTGAGGAGTCCATCCCTCCTGATAAGGACACTACGACATTTTTTGCCATGATAAATATAATTATTAAATTTGCCAGGTATTATTAAGCGTATAGGCAAACGCTATATACTGGTAACACCAGTAATCTTTTCAGATATCTCATTATAAGTTTTCACATAATCTTTAATAGAGTGGAAACTTTTGTTTGAGTTAAGCAATTCTTGTGCTACAGTTTTTAGTGCAAAAGAAAATCTTGCCGGATAACAAATTGTTTTAATATAAGGAGTATTATTCTCTCCTTTTATTACACTTTCATATACTGTATAACCACCCGTAGATGATTTAGTAATGAAAAACGGTTCCATACTAGGATCTTTTATAATAGTATCACTAGCGGGTATTGAATCAGGTTTACGTAACATTTATATAACTTATTTAATTAATGATTAGATCTTTTAACTCTTTTTCTTGTAGTAGACCGGTTTTTTTAATCTCTTCTCCTTCTTTTATAATCACCGTCATAGGAATAGATCTTACTTTGTATTTAGCTGCTAATCCAGTAGAATCTTTATCTACATCGATTTCTACAAATTCTACTCCTTCTACTTCTTCTACAACCTTGTCCCATATCTTACTGTACATTTTGCAAGGTCCGCACCAGTCTGCGTAAAATTTTATAACTTTAACCATACTATAATATAATGAAAATTCTTTTAAAATCCAACTTTAATTTACTGTATTTCCATCGACTGAGATTTCATGCCAATGTACTCTTCCTTCTTCTATTGCTTTCTTAATATTCTTTTGTTTTGACATCAAAAATGAAGATCCGCTTTTTACTTCTATTATATGAACTGCACATTTAGTTTTACTTTTAGTATCTGTAAAAGCTACGTAATCTATAGGCATACCTAAAAAAGTACAATCTTCGGCTGGTACAGGAAAATCGGACATGAATGGAACAAAGTGTTCTATTGTCTTACCCCATTGAACTGCACCTGATCTTCTTTTAGCATCAATTTTTATTAAGACTCTTTCATCATCGAAGTCTTCTTTTAACTTTTTAATTCTTAGAGTATAAAATATAACTACTCCTACTAGGATTACTCCTAAAACAATTGATACTACCATAATTTAATTTTAACCGTCACAGCTCAAACAGTCAGTAGACGTTCTACTTCCTATATCACCATTAATTACTGAATCTGTTCTTAAATAATATAAAGTTTTAACACCAAGTCTCCAGGCAGTCATATGTACTTCATTAATAAACTTAGGACTATCAGTTGGATCGAAAGCTAAGTTTAATGACTGGGTTTGATCTATATACTTTTGTCTAGCAGCAGCCTGTTCAACTAGCTGTAGTTGGTTTATTTCTGCGAAAGTTAAGAAAATAGGTTTATCTTCTGCAGGCATTATATCTTCAGGAAGATTTGCGATAGAACCTCTATCTTTCATAATCTGATCCCAGACTTCTTCTGTATTTGCTCCTTTTTCTTTTAAGTAATCTTCTAAAGCTCCATTTTTTCTAATAAAAGTGCCTTTAGCTGAATTAAAAGTGTAAATGTTAGCAGGTATAGGTTCAATACCAGCAGAAACTCCTCCAGCAATTGTACTATTTGAAACAGTAGGAGCGACTGCCATTACATGAGTGTTTCTCATACCTGTTCCTCTACACCATACTGGTTCTCCGTATTCGTCGGCTAATTTTCTAGAAGCGTTTTCTGCTTTTTGTTTAATATCCGAGAATATTTGATGAGTTAAAGAAGTTGCAGCTATTGAAGCAAATGGTATTCTTTCGTTTTGTAGTAATGTATGCCATCCTAATACTCCTAATCCAATTGCTCTACCTTTTTTAGCACTTCTATGAGCTCTTACTAGAGACTCTCTTCCGGAAGTTTTAGTTAAAAATTCCTCTAAAACTCCGTCTAAAAAGTAAATAGCAGTTTCTATTAAATCAGTATTTTTCCATTCATGCCATTTAGTCAAATTAACTGAAGATAAACAACAGATAAAGCTATGCTCATCATCTGTGTGTAAAGTAATTTCACTACAGATATTTGTCATAGAAACATCTAGGTTATTCTTTTTATAAGCAGGTGGATTTGCATTGTTTACATTATCATGATACATAATATAAGGCTCTCCAGTTTCTACTCTAGACTTAAGTATTTTAACCCAAATTCTCATTGCCTCAGCGTCTCTATGCTCTAGTTTTTGCATAAATGTATCATCCACTACAACACATTGATGTAGGTTTAGACACTGTCTATTTGGATCTCCTTTTGGTCTTCTAATCTCTAGATATTCTTCAATATCTGGGTGATTTATATCTAGATTTACAGAAGCTGCTCCTCTTCTTACTGCTCCTTGATTTGTAGCAATGATAGTAGAGTCATAAATCTTAGCCCAGGGTATTACACCTTCAGACTGACCCATATTTCCATTACCAATCTTAGCTCCTCTTCCTCTAATCTTAGAAAGACCTATTCCAACTCCTCCACCAAGAGAGGTAAGCCTCATTAACTCAGCGTTAGTAAGGCCTATTCCTCTTATAGAATCTGGTGTGTCAATACCGAAGCAAGATATCGGTAATCCTCTATCTGTGCCTGTATTCGATAAGACAGGGGAGGCTAAGTTCAACCAACCTTTCCACATATACCTGTAGAACTTGTTTGCTAAGTCAGGTCGGTCTAATCTCTGTGCTATTCTGTTAGCTACTCTTCTATAAGCTAATTTAGGTGTTTCGTTTTCTAATAAGTACCCTTTAGATATAGTTGCTAAAGAGACTTCATTCATCCACTCAGGATAATCTTTGCCTGCTTCCCATTGGGAATAATCTAATTGTAAAGTCATATCTATATATTAAAACATTGTTTCAGCGTCCCACTCCATATGACCTTTAGCGTAATTAGTCACCCTATTAGCGAAGAAATCAGTTTGTTGTTTACCGGCTATTACTGCATCAAACCATTTCATGGTTTTTAAAGCTCCTTTATCAATTTCTTCAGCTGGTATGATAGGTTTTAAACCTAAATCTGCCATTTTAGTATTGATTCTATGTTTGATAAAATTCTTTAACTCATCTTTAGAAAGATTTTCTAAGTTACCTAATTCGAATACTTTATCAATAAAATTAAATTCCAATTTAGATGCTAATAATGCAGCTTCTTCTATTTCTTTTACTAATTTATCAGTTTTAAATTCTGGGTGTTCTTTCATTAGGGTTCTGAATAACCAACAGCCAGCTTCAGAGTGAAGTGATTCATCTCTTACTGACCATTCTACTATCTGTCCTACTCCTTTTAGTTTATTTCTCATTTTAAACGACAAAAGAACTGCGAAAGAAGAAAATAAATTAACACCTTCTGTAAACGCAGAAAAAATCGCTAATGATTTAGCTCTTTCATGCCAGTTAGGAGTACCGTCGTGATTGTCTCTTACTTCCATTAATGCTTCTATCTTCGCCATAGTAGTTTCATCCTCTAAAAACTCTGCAAAGTCATCTAAACCTAGTTGTTCGTTAAGTAAAGAATATGCTTCAGCATGAATAGTCTCAGATGATCCTAAAGTTGTGCCCATCATTATAACTTCTGGTTTTCTAAACCACTTTGTTACTAATGTAGACCAGTAGTCATTAACTATGGTTTCAGTTTGAGCGAAACCTTTTAGAATTTGCCCAACAACATTTTTTTCATGATCTTTTAAATTACTTTTCCAGTCAGTTACATCTTGTGACATTGGAACTTCTGTGTGTAACCAGTGAGCTTGTTGTTGCTTTAACCAGTAATCGTATGCTTTTGGGTATTCGAATGGTTTATATACCACTCTTTCTTCTAATAGACTCATATATCTTTATATATTAATAGGTTAATAAGACAGTAAATCCCCAAGGGAAATTATATTTCTCTTGAGGACATCTTTAATAAATATCAACGTTAACCATTATCTAATCGTTCAACGCTGAAAAATTTCTTTGCCAATTCTTTATGGGTAGAGTTCACTCCGTTTTCATTCGGTAAATCTAAACTGTCTAAATCAGTTTTACCTTCGAATTGTATATGACCATTATTAGTATCCATCTTAACATTATATGTCATACCATCTTGACCGTATCGATTCTTCATAACGTGAACCCTACCAGTACCGAGGACTTTATCCTCTTTCTGTCGCGAAAGAGACAGGCAAATGTCTGCAACCATCATTTTATCATAACTTCCTGCTGCCTTATCTCCTTCAATGACAGAATCTTTAGCACCCATTCTATTTACCTGAGATGGTGTTAAGATGGGTATCTTAAGTTCTTTAGCTAAACCTTTAGTAGCAATAAATACATCATCTATCTCATCTTTTCTTTCTGAAAATTTACCTTTAGCAGGTGCTCTAAGATAATCTACATAATCTATAATTACTATATCTGGTTTATGATCCATATCTATACATTTTTGGATATGGGATTTAATAGTATTAACTGAAGCGCTTTTAGGTGCGTACTCTTTTACAATTAATCTACCTTTTAAATTGTCTACATATTTTTGTACTTCTTTACGGTGTTTATTAACTTCGTCTATAGAGTAACCAGTAAAGTAACAGTCAAATCTTTTACCAACATAATCTTCACCTAACTCCAAAGTATAAAAGTTAACTTTATGTCCTAATTGAACTGCATGTGCTGCTATTGCAACCATAGTCCAGGATTTACCGCCACCTGGGTTACCGAATACAATACCTAAATCACCAGGTCCAAATCCTCCTTGAATACCATCATTAAGTATAGGCCAAGGAGATGGAATAGTAGGTCTGTAGTCTGTTCTATACCTACTTTCTACATCTTTATTATACTCATGTCCGATATTTTTATCCATACCAGCTTTCATAGCTTTTTCTACTAAGTTTCTGATACCGTCAAAATTACCTTCTTTAAGTAAATCAGCAGAGTCTAGTATAGCTGATTTCATCTCTTGATTCTTACAGAAGTTAGTAAATTCTTCCTGTACATAGTCTAAATCATCTTGAGATGCTTGATAGCTATTACGCAGCTCTTCTTTTAATGCAACCTGTAGTACTTCATTTTCTACTTTTTGTAGTTCTACTTTAAGCACATCCATAGTAACTGTAGTATGGTACTTATCGAAGTAAGAAGTAATCTGATTGATAATCCACTTATGTGAATCAGCATCAAAGTATCCATCTGTTAGTACATCTCTTACATTTAAGAGGAATCCTTTATCTGTAAGTAAAGATCCTAGTACTTTTAGTTGAAATCCTTTTCCGTATTGTTGTAAACTTTTTAATGTCATTTTATAACCGTTGTTAGCCCCCTAAAGTTTTCAAGCCATCCTTCTGTATTTTTAGTAACACCTTCTATTTTATCTTGATCTAACAATCTCAAAAAGGCGCCTGTCTGCAAATCAGGTATCGGACTCTTTATTATATCTAATATAGTATTTTTTTCGCTATTATCCAACACAGAATTGTGTAAATTCATCAATTCGTAGTTTTTTTCTACCCTATCCCATTCATGGATAATTTTAGCGAATATTTTCTTCGGTTTTTCACCGTCTAATTGCGTTTCACAATGATCCCAAACATTTTGTAATGATGCTAATGAATCCCAAGTAAAGCTTTTCCATTCAGATAGTATAGTTTTAATCCCTAGCCCTTTGATACCGGGTAAATTATCGGAATTATCACCCAATAGTGCTTTTACTATATTATAGTTCTCAGGTAAAACTTTTATTTCTTCTACTATATTATCTACTGTAAAAGTCTTCTTTTTTACTGGTGCATAAACTTCAATGTTTTTATTCACCAATTGTAAGAAATCTTTATCTGATGAAACTATCGTGACTTTTTTATTATTACCTGATGCTTGTTTAGCTAAATAAGCTATTATATCATCAGCTTCTAATTTTTCCATCACAATCTGCTGTAAAGGTAAGCATTCTAGGTAATCCATAGTTCTATATAACTGACCTATTAATGCTTCTTGTTCTTCTTCTCTAGTATCGTATAGTCCCCAGTGCGTTATTCGAGCAGTAGCTCTTTGTGCTTTATAATTAGGATCTATATTTTTACGGTTTCCGGAACCACCCTTTCCATCCCATACAATAACTACCCTAGTTGGATCAAAAATACGTGTAACGTATCCTAATGAGCGAAGAAAGCCCACCAGGCCTCCGATATGCGCGCCTGATGGGTTCATCGCCTTGAGTAGAGAGAAACTACGAATTAACATATTCATAGCATCAATGATCAGAATGTGATCATTCAACTCTCGGGGTGGGGTCTGCTTTAAGTTTTTTAGGATTTCGTCGTACGCCATTAATCTAATAAATTAGGTGAAATTGGAGTTTCTTCTAAATCACCTTCTTCGATTAGATCAAAGTCTATGGAACCAACTAGTTTTAACCAGTGTTCTTTATGAGCATCTCTATATTTATCGATTGCTTTCTTATCATCTTCAATAAAACCGTGTTGAGTCATTACAATTCTACCTCTAGATTGTACTCCTCCGATATGGTTCTTTTCTACTTGAACGTTAGTACGTTTAGCAAATTCAACTTGCATACCGTTTTTAATAGCTTTAATCTTAGATGTACCTGGATTGGTTATGTTACCGAATGTAATAACTAAAGTTGCGTCGTACCACATAGACATACCTCCTTTATTCTGTAACTTTGGTTGACCCATTGGATGTTCTGGTTTCATAGTCCAGACTTTATTAATAGCAACTAACGTATTAGTGTAGGGTGAATTTTCTTTTCTTGATAATAGAATCTTTTGGTTAAGATTATTACCAAATTGAGTAGACATTGCACCTGCATTCCATTCGTTGTTGTTTTTATTGGATCTTACAGATAAATCACAAGGTACAGAACCAATACTATCCCAAAAGAAACATAAATCATAAGGTAAGTTACCTTTAGCTTGTTCATCCATAAGATCTGCAATATAAACTGCTACATCTTCAATAGTATTTAAAGTACCTCTATCAGCATATAAGAAATGACCTTCATAATCTGTGATATTACCGTTAGCATCTGTTACTTCCTCTATTTGTAATCCCATCTCTTTAGCATGTTCCCAAGACCATTTCATCTCAGTAATAATAAAAACAGGCAGTATACCCAGTTTCTGGGCATTTACTGCTGCTTCTATTAGGGCTGTTGTTTTGCCCGTATCACTATGTCCACGCAATAGAGTGATGTGACCGGTAGGTATACCGGGTAAGGAAGTAATATCTTGAAAGGCTTTAGATAACGGTATCCATCCTTGCTCCTTAAATTTAACAGAAGCATTAGAATAACCTTTCTTCTTTTTAAAATTCCCTAGATTAAACGACTTACGTACAGTTTCAGTCGCTCTAGCTTTTACTTCTTCTTTCTTTTTTGCCATGTTTACTCGTTAAATAGGTCATCAAATTTACTAACTGTATCTTTATTGCCAGCGGTAGCTGTTTCTAAAGTAAAGTCAGTCTTTTGAGGACTAGAGCTTTCTGGCGTTGTTTCAGCACCTGCTGCTGGAGTATTCTCCTCTGCAGATCCTGGGTTTAAGTAATTCTGAAGTTGTTTCTTAATAAAATCGTAATCGTATTCTGTATGAACTTCTACAGGATTAGGTTGTTCTTTTAACCATTTATCAACTAAATCATTATTATCTGATAATGGTGTTTGTTTAGGTTTAATCCTAACAGTAGTTTCTGGGTAAGGGTTACCTTGTCTTTGTTCTACTACCATATCCCAGCCGTTGATTACATCAGTAAAGTCACCTACATCTTCATCTTCTGCTAAAGCAAGTAAAGATTTATAGATAGTTACTCCGAATCCCCATAGCCGTACTCCTTTGTCCTCCTCTCCTCTAACGATTACTGGGGCAAAGATTCTTGTCTTTGGGTTGATTTTACCAGATAAAGACCAGTTATCTTTATCATTCGTTTTTCTAAGTTCTTTTACGAACTCTTCGATTGGATCTTGCTTACCGAAGTTAGATAAAGCAACCATAGGGTATTTACCAATACCGTAGTGAAACTTTAACTCCTTGAAGGGAAAAGCAGGATCGAAAGCAGATGGTACAATACGTACTGTTTGCTTTCCTAATTCAGGTTTCCAAAAAATAGTGGAATAGTCAGTTTTTTCTCTTTGCTGACCGTTGTTGTTTAAGGCATCGAGCTTAGCCTTGATCGCGTTTAAATCCATATAACTAATTTTAATTTATAACTTATTATACTAATATAAGAACTTATTTTCAGTTCTCCAACTCTATTATCTTATAAAGTTTAGTATTTACTCTTTTTAATTCCGGACCTTTAGTGAGAAGGATACAATTTCTATAGTCTGACCAATTAACTCTGTATGATGTATCTAATACACCACCGTTAATCTCTTTAATCAGGGTATTTAAGGCATTAATAGTGTAGAGAGTGTTAGTCTCTTTTTTTCTATGTACAAGAATAGTATTATCTAAAAATGTTGACACATTTCCAAAGTCTACGTTGTACGTACAAATATACTCATCTTGGCTCTTTGAATAAAGAACAAAAATTTTGCTGTATATAATTCTGTACTTCTCTTGAATAGAGGATAATACGTCATCCAATCCTTCCTCGGTGGAAAACGTACAGAACAGTTTATTACTCATATCTTCGTTTAAATATACTTCGTCGAAATCGTATTCGACGGAAAAATCTGTAACTGGTTGCATTCTTTTATAAATATGATTCTGTTCTACAAAACTAAACTTTTACTAAACTTAAACTTTACCGGGTATTTTTCTTCTAATTCTAAAATTTTCTTAATACCTTCTAAAGTTTCTCTACCATCCTCTTTATGAAAATCAAAAAGTATGGCATCGTATGTATACAACGCTATTTTAGTCTTTTTATCTCTTAAGTAGCGAAGTACTTCTTTTAATATAAGAATATTATTTGAAGTTTCCAACGATTGCATCATATAATTCATTAACTTAGCTGGATGCATGTCTTTTAACTCTTTTGTGAAGTGTTTACCTGATTGAGGATTACAAACGTATCCATTGTCATTAAATCTCTTCCACATATCATCAATATACTCTTGTATTTCTTTAAATATTTTTAAATCTTTATGCTTTTCTGGGATCTTACCGTATATAGCTTGAAAATTAATTTGCTTTGCTTTAGTATACTCCTCATCTGTTATCTCTTCCTTACCGAAGTATAACTTAGCTAATTGCTTATGAGCAGATGCGCTGGTAAGTTTATAATTAATCTGCTCAGAAAGTAGGCGCAAGTGGTACCCGTCAAAATCAAACTCAACAAAGTAGTCATTCTGTGGTCTGAAGGTTTTTCGATGCCTCTCCGTGTGAGGAATAGCAGCGAAATTAATACTGTTATAAGAATTAGTGGGTCTGGATGTAGCATTATATAAATTATATGAGGTTAGTACTTTATTATCTTTAATATTATACAGTGGATCCCTTGGAGAGAACGTCTCTACAAAAGGTTCGTAATAGATCCCTATACCGTGTTGTTCTAATAGATAGAATACGTTAGTTGCGGTCTTGTTATAGAAGTCAAAACCATCAGGAATATCTAACTCTATAACGTGTTTTATTTCACTATAAACTTTTTCATAAGATTCATATAATTTAGATATAGGAATTAACTTATTAACATAAGGTATGCTTCTAAATTTATTATAGAAATAATTGATTGCTGAGTTGCTATGGTTTATATCTAGCTTGTTATAAGTCACCATGCTATATAGTAACGAAACATCTATGGCTTCCTGTAAATTAAAGTAATACAGTAACTTCTTCTTATCTAATGTATATAGTTTACTCGCTTTAGATAAAACTTGGTAGATACGGTGTTTATCTACATTAAGACCTTCGTCGTGATCTATAGGAATTATAAATCCGTGATCTGATTTTAATAATCTTATGTATACTGCAATAGGTGTTGTAAGTTGAGGATGATATAAATCATGAGTAGGTATAACATCTACATAACATCCTAATCTGACTAGATTTTCAAGATAAACTAACTTAGATTCTTCTTCTACTATATAAAACACTTACAAAACCTTTTTATTTAATATAGTAAAAAAGATTTAAAGAAGCAACTAATCTCTATACATAATAGTCTCGCCGGTGCCTCCTAGTTCACCTGTTCCGCCTCCTCCACCACCAGAACTACTACTACCTGTAGGTTCATTATCTCCTTTTGGACCTCCTAGAGGGTTCATATCATTTTCAAAATCAAATATACCATCTCCGTCTGAATCTTCAGTGATAGGTTTATTTATGTATTTCAAACCTCCTCCATCTCTTAGGTTACCGCCCTCTTCTTTTATAGGTTTTGGTTTATTTCTAAGATTAGAAGATGTTTGTTTTATTATTCGAGTCTGTTCTTTTGGAGGTAATTCTTCAAATCTATACCCTTCAACGTCTGATTCTATATCAGCGAATTTTGCATAATCAGTTATGTAATCTATAATTCCTTTCATTACAAGGTTTGCTCGCATTACACTTTCTTTGTTTCTACTTATAGTTCCTTTATATACGTACCCTTGATTAAAAATATCTTTTAAAGGTTTATCTATTATCCATTTTATTATTAACCTTTTTATATAACGTTCTTTTTGTTTTTCTTCAAAAAAAGGTAGGTCTACTTCAATAATCTTATTAGTAATAGTGTTTTTTAAAAAATATCTATCAAAATAACCTTTTTTATAGTCTTTAGGAGTAGGTAAAACATCTATAGAACTAAAAAATTCCTGTTGTACTTGCTCTTCTCCTGATAATTCATGAGGATCTTTAACTATAGTTACAGAATCTACTGATGGGGTGTCACCAGTAGCAAACTCTCCTAACTCGTTTTCATGGTACGGGCCTTCATAGTCTGAGCCGTCAGGTAATTTAAAAATTCCTTTCAAGGCGAACAATCCAGACAGATATTTAATTTTAGGTAACCACATACTTATTCCGCTTGATTAGGATCCCATGCTTGAAAGTGCATGTAATCATAGTTTTTCTCAGTTCCTAAATTATAAAAACCGTGTTTTTTAAATATAGCTAAGAATTCCTTATATTCTTCTCGTGCAAATTCAGCTTTATCTCTTTTCCACTCTAATTTATTATTATCAGCATCAAAATCTAATGCAATACCCCACGAATGTGTACTTTTTGTAGATCCATTTCTTTTATTTCTATCATTAAACGATCCTTGATAAATATTAAGATTATAATCTTTTATTTTTTCAACACCATATGCTGTTTTAATCTCTTTCAAAGCATTTTCTAAATTACTAGCAATATCTTTATGTATTCTTATACTCTTTACTGGTTTACCTAAGTAGGTAAGGTTGTAGCCTATTGGTACTTTGACTGATGTAAGGACTGATGTATCACCTGGTTCGCCGTAAGTATCTCTTAGGTTTTTCTGTATTGATGAATTATTGTTTTTACCGTTATCTGCATCTTGTTTTTCGGGCGGTGAATCGTTATCAAGTAACTTTTTAGTATCGACGTCTGGAAGCATAAACATTTTGGTTTTAATGTCTGTTTCCCATCTATTATCAGTTCCTATACCATGTTCTACTTGAGTTATAACAAAACCTATTAACCCTTGATACCTTTTAGGGAGTACGTTTCCTCCTACTACAAAAGCTTCTCCTGGTCTAAATCCTGTCATTCCTCCTAAAGTAAAGCTTAAATCTATAGGGATTAAACCATCATAAGATCTAGGGTTCCCTGTAGAGGTTGATTCATCGTTTTTTATTAATGACCTAGTATGCGTCATATAAAAAGTATGGTCGGAACTTATAGAACTAAATGTATCTTCAACAGCATAGTTCTTCAAATACTCTGCATATGTAGTTGATATTTTTTCAATAGCGGCGTTTCTGTTTCTACTTATTTCATTGTCTTTTGCAGCTTTTGCCATAGCTGCTTCGTCGGAATAATCTGGTACTTCTTCATACCTGTCTACTAGTCCTTCGTTATATTTAAAAAGACCCTCTATTCCTGCTCCGTTACCGGAACTACTAGATGCTATAGATAACATACTAGCTAATTTACTAGAAATTTTACTATTTAAACTAAAGTTTGTTACTAGACTATTCTTACCTATTAAATTTATTATAGGCATGTCCTTTTTCTTAGTTACCGGTTCGTATAGGTTTCTATCTATGATTATCCATTTCTGAGATTTACCGTCTAAGTGTAGGTCTAATTTTGAAATATTTCCAAATGCAGTTGATACATCGCTTAATACTTTTTTATAAAATGAAAATATAGATTGTACTTTATCATTATTATTTTTTTTCTCATCTAAAAAAGCTCTTTGTAAGCTTATAAGGTAATCAAAACTAACAAATAAAAAGTAAGGGGAATCCATACTAAATGAAGTTGGGTATCCTTGGCTAAGTTTTGAATAAGCGCTTATGCACTCGAATGGAGCGTCTACTTCAACACCATACCTATTTCCTCCGTATAGTTGTTTCGGTGATGGACCTCTATCCCCAGTACCCTCGTCATAAGGTTTCCCGAAGGAGTAAGGGTTATTAGAAATATTTCCAGAAAACGTTACGTATTTAGAAACTTTAGGATTTGTTCCAAATGTAGATACCGGTTTTTCTTTAGAATCGGTTAGTCCATCTACAAATAATCTATTCAGACAGGCTGCTAAACCTACCAATGATATGTACACAGTAAATCCTTTAGTTTTAAAAGAAGTTTTTTCATTCCCATCGTCGTCGTATTCTTGTTGTTTAACATATCTAAAGGCACTTGTAAAAGTATTAACCTTTAAAGTATTTTTGGGAATGTTATATGTTTTTTCTACCTCTTCAATAGTTAATGGAGCTTTTTCTAAAGTTTCTTTTTTTCTTTCTTCTGCTTCTTCAGATGATATATCACCAGAGATGTATTCGCCAGTCACCTCAAGATTACTTAATGTATTTATTTTTTCAATCGATTCTTTTTGACTATCACTATAGACTAAAGCCTTACAGCTTTTAAAAAAGTTAATAAGTAAGTCAGATGATGGGTCTTTCCCGGATACGTTTTTTCGGGCTGAGCTAGTTTTACTGTCGTATTTAATGGTCGATATAGATTCCATTACTTCACCAGAGGTAATAAGCTTTAAAGTACAATCATAGGAACCATCCATGTTAAGGTCCCATGAAAAGTTTATTACTTTTCCAAGCAATCCCTCGTAGTTGTAACCAGACTCTTTCTTGTTTTCTTCTATCTTTTCTAAAATTTTTTCTTTTGCAGTTCCATTTAAAAATGAACTTGACATGCCGAAAGTATGAGTAGTAACTTTTCCATTTTTATCTAAGTACGCTGCATTTCCGAATTCAAGTAACATATCAAATCCGGGTCTAAAATATAGGTTTTCTAAAATAGATATTTGCTCTTGATTATGAGCTACTATATTTATTTCCATTTCCTTTAAAGACCCGTAAGTGCTTTTTGACTTAACTTTAAGTTCTGTAATACCCATCATAGGTTTAAACCCTGTATCAGGAGTACTAGCGTATATTGAATTTACACCGTAGGGATTATCAGATTGAGATAAGTCTACTCTAGACCTACGTTTACCTTTGATCTTACCATCTTCATCGTAGTTAAAAGCTAAAACACCACCTTCAAGTACGTTGTTACGAGCTAATACATTAGTTTTATTATTTAATGCTTTACGGTTATTATTTATGTTATCAGAAGCTAATTGACCGTAGTAGTAGTTATACTGGTATTGTTTAGTATCTGCTTCATATTTTATCGTCTCTTCATCTAAAACATTAACAGAGGAAGTTAATCTTATCCATGCGCCTTTGCTATTAAATAACATACGGTGCCTTGAATCAATACCATTAGGGAAAGCATCATCATGATCATCTCCAATAACTTTTTGCCTTAATTCTAGTTGATCTTTAACACCTTTATTTAAAGGTATACCGAATATTCTTTGATCTTGCGACATTATCTTTCACGATTTACTTCATTAAATTCCAAAAGTACCTGTTCTATATCCATTGGAATTCTTAACTGTACACCTGGTTTAATTGTGAGAGAATCTTTTTTTATATTATTAGTCCCTGCAATAATCCACCAAAGGGTAGGATTTTGGTAGTACTCTAATGCTAAAGTATCAAACCTATCACCTGCAGATGTAATAACGTATATATCAGAAGATTTAGGTGTTATACGTGGAAATATAACATTTCTATTATATAGAGTGCCATCTTGGGTTGGTAGTAACGGTATATTATTATATCTATTCATAACTTATTAATTTTCATTGGCGGTTACAACTATTTCTTCCATTGCAGTGTCAGTACCAAAGTTTTCGACAAATAAATCATTCTTCCTACCTATAAACCTACTAGCAGCTTTAGGAATAGACATGTGTATCGGTTTAAAGGATACTGATATATCTAAAATAGTAGGAAGCTCTCGGCCGGGGTCGTTATTAAACCTAGTATTCCATTGATAATCTGTATCCCAAGAGATATCTACGCTTTCAATAAACCCTAACTGATCTTGTAAATAATCACCGATGGTAACTGCCATAAAAGTACCTCTCTGAAAGCTATTACCAACATAAGAAGGAGCTGTTGAAGAGGCAAAGATGTTAAGTTTGTTATATAACACTTCAAGCTCTACTGCTGAAGAGGCAGCTATTTTAAAGCCAAAAGAAATAGACCTATCAAACCCTGCATAAGTATGAAAATCTTCAGCACGGCCTACGTACTTATATGCATTCCAATCCCCTGAGAAGTTATCATTAAAAGAATCTAGATAGGCTCTAAAATCCATCCTTGTTAATTTTGGTTCTGCTCCTGGTGTTCTTCCAGGTTCTATTAATTTAAAATAAAATTTTATTAAATCTCCACCACCAAAAAATTCTGATTGTAGTTCATCGTCTAAATTTAATGTTAATTCTTCATGTCTGGATAGCTCTGTTCGTAGTGGAATGGTGTTATTAATAGCATCAGCAGGTAAAGTGTAATCACCATTAATAGTAGATGCTCCAAATCCTAATTGATTTTGATTAAAAAACTTACTAGCAAATAATGCATCTTCTTTTTGAAAATACGCCAATTTTTCGTCTTTAGGTTTATCAATAGTTTCCTCTAGGCCAGGAGAGGTTCCTAGAAATGCGCCTATTACACTGTCAGCTGCAGCTCTTGTATCTAGGAGTGGAAACGTAGTTGTACGGGGTTCTAATACGGAACCAGATGGGCTAGATATTTTTTGTTCAATATCTTTTTGATACCTACTTAATATAGCACCAGATTTAGTTAAATCATTTGGGTCTTCAAAAATACTACTAGAAGCTTGAAAATTATCAGCTCCAATACTTATAGCTGCACCGTTTCTAGATAATACATGTCCTTGAATTTCAGGTAAGTATCCTTTTTTGCCTGCAAAACTTTCCACAAAATGTGTTCCTGTGCCATTCACAGGTACTTGAGCTAGTGTTGATGCTAATGATGTTGCTGTGCTTCCTAAACCGCTTAAAATTCTACCTCCTGCAGTTTTGTTATCGAACTTACTAGAAATATTTTTTTCTATTACGTTTAAAGCAGCTTGATTAGCTAAATGTTTTAATCCTGGGGCTGTTGTTAATAATTTACCAATCCTTACTAGATCATCTTTTCGGCGTTCAAATTCCATAGAAAGACCGGATGAATCAGGTGGATTGAGTATACTTTTAGTTATCAGTGGACTTTCAGCACCAAAATCACCATATTTTAAAGACTTTAGATTAGTAGTTATATCTATTAAAGGCATTAAATATGTGTTTTAATTCTTATTTTGTTCGGTCTTGTGCTCTTGCAGAGATTCCTTGTTCTGGTAGGTTATCTAAATAGTTATCAGAAGGTTTTTTACCTTTCAAACTCAACTCTGACTGACCTGCTAAAATATCAGGATTATCTGTGATAGACGACTGAAAGTGTAGAGTAGAAGTTTTTTGTGCTCCATCTCTCTTATCAGGTGTTGATCCTTTTAACCCTAGTACTGAATCTTTAATTTTTGTAATTAGTGACATAGTTATTGATTTTTATTATAAATAGTGTTAAGTACTAAGTTTAGAACTAAGTACTAAAGCTTCTCCAACTTTACTACCGTCTATATAAACGTTTCCTCCTTTTTCAACAATAGATATTAACTTATCTATTTTTTGCATTAATTTTTCTGTTCCTAAACCGCCATTTCCACCGTTTAGGTTAGTACCTGCTACAATTGAATCTTTTTTATCTAATTGAATAGATCCTTTTTGCCCAGATACCATTAATCCACCGGAAGGATCAATTACTCCATCTTTGATTTTCTTTGAACTGCCAGCTGCTTTTTTAGAGCTACTCATCAACAATGCTGAACCTGCAGCTATTCCTCCTAGTATGGGTAGCATACCTAAACCTAAAGTACTGGCTGATGCTGTTGTCATAGCACTTATAGCAGTAATGGTTGATTTAATAGCCATCCCGGCCATTATACCTACTACTGCTGCTGCTATACCTTTAATTAACCCTAAATTTTTTGAAATTGATTGGAATACACCAGCTATACTTCTAACTACTCCTGCAAGATCAAAGTTCTTATCAAATACTTCAGCAAAAGTTTCTTTTACTCTATCCATTGCTGCTTGGAATTCTTGCTGGGCTGTTAGTCTTTCTAATGCAGCAGCTGCATCTTCTTCATTGGCGGTTTGAGAGAGTAATCTATTAGCTTCAGCTGTTTTTCCTTCTGCTCTTAATTGTGCTACTCTTTCTTTTATTTGTTTTTGCGTTTCTTTACCAAGTTTATTTATATTTTGCTCTTGCAATAGTGAATTAGCTAGTTCATCAGCTGTCATTCCTACAGCATCTGCAAGTGCTTGTTGCTGTACTACGTTAAGATCTTGAAAGTCTGATAGAGAACCTACTTGTTTTCTTATTTCTGCTGCTGCTCCTGCAGCATCTCCTTGTAATGCTAGAGCTCTTGCTCTACTTAAATTTAAATCTCTTCCTAGTAGTACTTCAGCTTCCATTTCGTTACTTAACGATTGTTCGAAGTCAAGCATACTAGATGACATTTTTGCAGCTTGAGATAAATTTAACCCAAGTTTACGTACTTGTGTTACTGCTTTAGCTATTAATTTTGGGTTATTACCGTAGTTGGCAGCCAGTTGTCCTTCTGTCTTTGCTACTTCATCTATAACACCTTTTTGGTCTAACTGTATACCGGTTTGCATTTTTAATGCTTGGGTTGTAGAGATAATAGATTTTAATGAATCAGCTGAAGATTTCCCGCTAGCCATAGAAAGAGACTGAAGTCTACCGGCGGTAGCTTCTTCAAGTCCCATATTGTTTACCATTTTTACCTGGTCTTCTAACTGCTGTTTGCTAAATCCTCTAGTTACTCCCATTGCGGAAGCTAATGAACCTTGTGCTTTGATTAAATTTTTAGTAGTAGCTAATACATTATCGGAAGATTCTTTAATACCTTTAAACTGGGTATACATTGCTTTAGACTCAGTAACGCTTAAGCTCATGCTTTTAGCGATAGTAGTCTGTTTTTCATCTATACCAAATGCAGCATCTTTTAAAAATTTAAACATTCCAACGAACAATGTCATTGGTGCAAATGCTTTCATTAAAGCTTTACCTCCTGCTGCAAAGGATTGTAGTCCGTTACCTCCTTCTCTAGCTGTATCTTTAGCAGCTTGTGCTGCTTTCTCAAATGGTCCTGATAAACCAGATAAACCTGGTATGGATTTAACTACTCCGGCTAATGTTGAAAACCCGGCTGCTTTTCTTTCTATTTCTTTTTCAAATCCGAGACGTTCCTCTGTCTTTTTAGTAAGTTTATCTAATTCATTACCTTGAGAAAAATATAAGGCTAAGAGTTCTCTTTCTACATCTGAAAGTCCTTCTTTTCTACTTATACTTTTTAGAATATCGTCATTTATCTGCTCTTCTTTTTTACCTCGAAGTTCACCAAACTTAACAATTTTTTCGACTTGTTGAGACATGCTATCAAATCCTTTGATTTGTTTAGCACCTTCCACAACTCTTTGTTTATTTTCTTGTACTCTTTTTTGTAAGTTTTTAAGATCTTTTACGCCAAGTTTTGTAATTTCCTGTTCATCAAACTTTAACTTTTCTGCATCTTTAACAAGACTATTAAAAGCCTTATTAAGGTCTTTTTGAGATTTGTCTTGACCGGTAATCTCTTTTGTAATATTTTTTAATGTACCATAAAGACCAGAAGCTGAACCGGCTAATTGATCCATTGCTGCTCGAGCATCATCGATATCGCCTGGTAGGCTTTTAAGCTGTTTTACAGCTTGTTCATCAGATAACTTCAAAGGCTCCTTGTTCATCTTCATTCTAAGGGTGTTGAGCTCTTTAAGTAACTTTAATGCTTCCTGTAATTTTTTTGGATCTTCGGCCATGTACTCTTTTTATATAAATAGGAAAGGCCTCTATTTGGAAGGGGCCTTTGCTCTATATGTAGGAATTTTAATTTTGGAACTAGTATTCTTTATATTTTTATTTTCTTTTTCAATATTTTCGTTAACCTTATTGAAATGTTCTTTTAATTGATTAAAAGTAAAATTTCTCAACCAGATAGGCATTTGATAAACTTCAGTCCAAGTGTACCCTCCGCCACCGTGAAATACTATTTCGTGGATGGTTTTAAATAACTGTGATCTATATTCGGACGTCAGGCCAAAAAAAGCTAAGAGTAATCGGCAGCGTAACAACGTCCTCCCTACCGTCTAGCTGCACTTCTAAATCGACGTCTGGGCTAATTCTTGTATACTCTGCTCTAAGTGCTCTAGCATCCGACGCTAATAAATAATTATCAACAAATTCTCTTATATCTTTATTTTCTTTTAATCCATTTACAGAAGTAAGCATATGTTTATATCTAGTAGTCCCAGTAGGATCTGCTTCTTTGTTTAACTTCTGTAGGCCGATTACTTCTCTTTCTATATTCTGTTCATCCTTATGATTAAGGAGTTTAAAAGTAACTTTATTTTCAGTAGCAGGTAAAATAAACTCAAATTCATTTGAGCCTGCGTTCTCTTCTACTTCTTTTAATAAAGGTTTATTTTCAATAGTAGTTAAATCTATAGTCTCTTCTTTACCTCTATAGTTAAATTCATAATTTTTTCCATATGCTAGTATTCTTGCAACTAACATAATTGCATTTTTATCACCGGTTAGTAATGAATTGTAATCTACTTTTTTATCTACTATAAGAGATTGTAAGAGTTTATCGATTACTACACCTTTCTGTATATAGTTTTGATTTGAAAGAATATCTTCTTCTTTCGCAGTCATATACTTTATCTCTACTTTACCTGTAGCTAATGCTGAATCTTTAGGGTAGAACAAGCCTTTTGAGGGTAAATCTACTGTTTCAGTAGGCAGTTTAAATTTTGGTTCCATAAATTTTATTTCGTTATAACTTAGTTTATATATAAATATACGAAGAAAATATTTTATAAACAACAAAAAACCCGGAAAAATTCCGGGTCTTAAGTTCAGGTAGGTATTTAATTTTTAGTAGTTCAATACGCAGTAGTCCATTGCTATAGTAATTGAGATCTCAACTGCTTCATCAGAAGTCCAGTCATACTGACCAAAATCACCGTTTGATAAAATAGCTCCTTTGATGATCCATTCTCCTACTATGTCACCAACAGGTCCTAATATATTTAAGGTTAGATCCTTTTTGTAGAAATCAGAATAACCAGCTCTACCAGTTACTGATTCGTATCCTAATCTTGCCCATTCCATTACGGCTTGAGCTCCAGAAGGAGTTACTGGATCGTAAAGAGTCATGGTCATATCATCCCATTCTCTCTTACCTCTGATTTTTCTATATGAATTGATGTGGTCTAATTTGATAACGTTATCGGTAAAGGTAGGAGCTTTAACATTCTTAACCATAAAGGAAGGAATGTTGTCGATATACATTACAAATCTGTTTTGTACTTTCGGTTCGAAAGCTTTAAACATTATTTCGTTAGGATCTAATACTGCCATTTTTATTTATTCTTTATTATAAATATCTAGTTTTTAAATTTATCCTGCAAATGTTGCACCAGTAGGCTCAACTGTAAAGTCAAGTACTATGAATTCTGCCGTTTTAGCTGGCTGAATAAATATTTGACCTACTAATTGATTTCTATCTACAACGTCTGCTGTATTATTAGTGTCATCCATTACTACTCTAAAAGCATAAAGACCTTGTCTCTGTACTACTGATTCTAAGTAAGGATTTACCACTGATAAGAATCTGTTTCTAGTTGCTACAGTATTTTGTTCGAATACTAAGTTTCTAGCTTGATCACCTAAGAATTTCTTAAGTTGGATTAATAATCTTCTTACGTTTACTCTGTCTAAAGCAGAAGCTTTAGTCTGTAGAGTCTTTTGACCAAATACTGCTATACCTTGTCCAGGGAAAGTAGCAATTGGGTTAATTTTTCCATCATACAATAAGTCTCTTTGACCTCTTGTTAATTTTTGCTCTGCTTGTATTACTCCTACGATGCCTCCTCTAACTAATCCAGCTGGTGCGAACCATGGTGCTGAACTATTATCAGTGAATGCATATATTCCTGGGATAACTACTGAAGCTGGTGCCCATACGTTTCTTCCTGTTGCGGATACGACTTGTACCCAAGGCCAGTAAGAAGCTGCATAAGAACTATTCAATGATGTAGCTGTTGAAGTAATATTACTAACTGTAGATGCGTAATTATCTAAATCTAGTACTGAAATACAATCTCCTCTAGATTCTGCTAAAGTAACAACACTATTTAATACTCCTGCTTGATCTGCATTTTCGTAAATTAAACCTGGAGCAGACAACACGTTAAAGATATACTCATCTTTATTGTCTAAGATTGAAATAGCATCTGTATAGTTACCAGAAGTTAATCCTTGTGCGTTAGTATTTGAAATACTGTTAAAATAGTTAGCACTTGCTACTGCATTTTCTCCTGTTGCATTATAGAATGATCCAGATTCAACAATCGGTAAAGACGCTGAATAAGAATTTGTTCCGTCTGACCCAACTGTAGTACCGTCGTTTAGTAAGTAATCTACTGTAGGTGAATTAACTGTTGATACGTAAATATAATTTGATTTATTTACATAATCTCCAACAGTTTTAATATAAGTTTTAGTCCCATCAGTAGCTTTTGATTTATATTGAGTACCAATTACGTTTTCAATATAATTACCTGAGTTAGGATCTAGAGATACATTATTAAATGTCTCCAGTACTACTTTATTATTATGACTGTCATCTCCTCTTCTAACTAATAATGAGAATGTACCTTTAGCATTGTCTACATTTTGTACTTCCCATCTAATGTTATCTCTAGAACCTGAAGCTAATGCTCCACCGCCACCTGAAATATGTTCACCGGCATTGGTAAGAGATGTTGAGTTGTTAAAAATTGCTCCTTTGCCTAAAGTTTTAATTACAAAAGGTTGAATACTATCTTTAGCTGAAGATGAAACGTGAGTTGAAGTTGCTTGTGTAAATGATCCTGTTACTACTCTAGTTACTAATACTGAACCACCACCTTGTTGGAAGTAATTTTTTACAGCTATAGAAGTTAAAAATTCTTGCTTTGTAGATGCTGACACAAATGTTTCACCGAAATTACGTACATACTGGTTATAGGATGTGACGATAGTTGGTTCTTCTACTGGTCCTTTAACTGTAGGTCCGATAATTGCAGCACCTGCTTCAACTGGAGCGGGTTGGATAAAAGAAATATCGTTTTCTCTTGCAAATACACCTGGGGAGATGATTGTTTCTGCCATGTTTGGTCTATTTTATTTTAATTTATTATAAATATCATTCAGGAATGTAAAACAGAACTAATGTTTTTACAATATCTGTCTATAATAAATAGGAAAGGAGGATGTAAAACCCTCCTTCCTTAAAAGTTTGTAAAAGATTATTTATTTTTCTTCTACTACCTCTTCTGAAGTTGCTTCAGGAACTGAGCCTTCTACTGCTTCTTCTGACGCTGGAGCTTCAGGGTTTGGAATAAATTCCCCCTTTTGCAAGTCAATTGAACCAGCACCATAAGTCTCTTCTAGACTTTTAACTAATTCTTGTTCTGCATCTCTCAATTCATTTAAGAATGTATTAGCCGCTTCTTTTCTTTTGCCAAGGTTGATCTCGATTAATGAGATGTTACCAAGTTCATTGATCAAAGCGTTGTTCTTTTGAGAGAGTTCCGATAACTTGTCAAGCTCTTCTTGAGTTAACTTTTGATTTGCCATAATTAAAAATTTAAATTAATCGATTAATATTATAATATAAGTATAAATATTTTACAATCCAACTTTTTTAAGACTTTTTTATTCTGCAGCTACTTCAACTATGTACTTAGTAACAGAAGTAGGGTTTACCATTTCTGCTAGAGAAGATGAGACATTGTTTTTATGTGCTTGAACAGAACCTGTCGTTGCAGTTTCCATAGATGAAGTTACCCATCCTACTACAGTTGCTTTATCTAAAGAATCAAACGAAGTAAAAGAAGATAAATCGTCAATAGAAAGCGTTTGAGTCCCGATAGATGATACTGAGTGACTCCCAGTTGAAGCAGACAATGTCCAATGAGCATTGTAAATTACATCATTTTGAGTGTTTACTGGGTCTTGTGAATCTGATGCTGTTGGGTAAGTATCTAATGCACCAACAGTCCATGTATACGTTATTGCCATAATTTTTTATTTTGTTAGAATTAGTTATATAATATAAATAGGTAGTTATATTTGAATATTAAAGTTTATAACTGCTCTATGCTTTTTGCCGTAAAACGGCTCTACTGAATGTATAATATCGTAAGGCCATATTAATAACATTCCTTTTTTAGGTCTAATGTAGTATTTCATACCTCTAATATGAAAAGCAAAAACCCCACTGTAGGGATGATCCTTGATAGGTTCACCATCGGATAAGTAATAACCTCCTGAGAACATTGTAGGTTTAGCTTCACTATGATGCCATCTGCAATGATTATGAGCATTATGTCCTCTTCCGGAAGTTGGTTCGTAATACTGTAACCAGCTTTCTGTTATTTTACTATTTTTTTCGTGTTTAATATCTAATGAATCTAATAAATGATAAAAACCTGCTTTTATTCTTCTTTCAATCACATTAACATATTCGTTATCTGTCTCTAAAAAATCGTTTGGTGGAGTAAAAAACCTACTCCCAATAGGAGGTAATTCGTGTTCCTCAACCCATTCATCTTGCCTGTTATAATTTACTTCATAATTTGATTGTCTTTCAATATCAAACTTACCTGGTAACTCTTGGCCCATTCTTTTTTGTTGAGGAGATAATAATTCTAAACCTAACTCGTAAACACTATCTGATACATTATCGTTAAAGACTCTTTTATATAACGGTATAGGAGCTAAGTAAAAAATACTACTTTTAGTTGTTTCTATTAAAGGTTGATTAAATTTCATACTTACTCTTTTAAAAATCCATTATGAAAAGGAACATAGAAAACCACTTCATAATCGTTATCTTTAGCATACTGTTCAGCTTCTAATTGTGCTTCCCAAAATGTTTGCCAATTGTCTTTATTACATAACATACTATCCTCAATTTTCAAATCAGCTTGGTATTTCATTGTTAAGGTAAACTGAGTGCTGTTAGAACCTACCTCAAGTCCTAAATCTATCATTTCTTTTAGCTCATGTACGTTATGTAGGTTAATATTGTTTGTCGTATAAGAAAAATCAGTTATATCTGGTCTTTCTTTAACTTTTTTAAAGTAAGAAGTTAAATTTTTCTTTATCTTATCAAAGTAATCTAATCTCCTAATAGTTCTATACGTCTCTGGTGTACCTGCATCGATTGAAAATCCTAAATTTACATTTCTTACTATATCTAAAAACCTATCTTGAGCTCTTTCTGTAAAAATAGTACCATTGCAAAAAGTCCAAAATAAAATATTATCTCGATATTTAATAAAATCTAGTTTTTCAAATACATCAAATATTCTATTCTTGTAAAAAGGTTCTGCTATACCTAAAATTGATAGAGTTTGTAAACTAGGTACTATTATTTTTACTTCTTCTAATATATCATCTAATATATCAGGACCTACTCTACTCATATGTTGTTTACTACTTCTAGGACACATAATACAGGCAGTATCTGGTGTAGGGTTTAATCCTCCTATATTACAAAATGTAGAAGGCATATTTAACTCTAAATCTACTGGGTATTTAGTTAGTTGCACCTCATGTTTTGGTATTTTACTAAGATCGTAAAATCTAAAAGGGCAGCGATCATTATCACAGTATTTTTTATCTAATACTCCTTTAAGTGTAGAATTTTTAACTTCTCTTAGTTTAGGGTGTTTGAAAGCTTTTTCAATACCGTCTTCTAATATATTACCGTACACAGATGACTGGAAGCAGCACGAATGGTAGGTACCGTCTTCGTTTATTTTTAATCTAGAAAAAGGTAAGTTACAAAATGCTTTCATTATATATGTTTAAAGTATAAGTCCATATCAATTTTTTTGTTGATAAATTTATTTAATTTTCTCTGTACTTTGCTTATTTTAAAATAATGATCAGTTCTATCATCACTTACTCCTTGTACATATGTTGGTTGAAACTTATTTATATATTCTTCTAAACTACAATTAGCATAAAGTAACATAGCATGTTCTTCTATACATCCTTCGATTTTATTTTTAATTGTTATATCAATTAAATCTTTACCTAAATTTCTATTAGATGTATATAAACAGCTAAAATTAGGAGAAGCTAATCCTTCTTCAAAGTCCCAATTGTATTTCTTAAACTCTTTTTCTAAAACTTTAAAATACTCTAAGTTATAATCTAAAATTAATCTACCTTCAAATGTTTCTTTAAACGATTCAACTGTGTTTTTATGTTGTGCGTATAGAGGACATAGGGTTTCGTTCTTTTCTAATAACTTATAAAAGTTTGTATCTAACGGTCTTAAAGCATAACAGTCCCAATCTAATAGGATAACTCTTTCAAATTTTTGAAGAGCTAAATCTAATGCGATTAATTTTTTACCGTATTGAGTATTATACGAATCAAAGTAAGGTAGAGATTCTTTTACTAAAAAAGTTTTAAATCCTCTTTCTTTTAGGTACTGTTCGTTTTCTTCACCCCATACGTATACTAAATGATTTTTCATCACCGGTAATCTAGGAATTTCAGCTTTAGTTTCATTCCTGTTCCCCCAATATGCTCTAATTATTGGTATCGTTGTATTCATCCCAATACGTTTTAAATCTTGAATGCTGTAGGTACTTACCTAATCCAAGTTCAATACATTCTCTAAAATATCTTCTTGTTTCTTGTTCTAAAAATTCAGGAAACATATTAAAATGTATCTTATTAAACCAGACATGTTCCCAAATTAGGTCTTCATCTTTCTTTTGGTCTGCACCTAAAGGTAAGTACCATTGTTCAGATTTTCCTTTATACCTATACTCTTTACTTGAATAGTTACTATTGGCTAGGAACACTCTATCTGTTAGTGTGTTTGCCTTATAATCACCTTCTCTAATAACGTGTCCTAATATACCTTGATCAGAAAGTAACCAAAACCATTCCGGCACGTGTTCACCGTTTGTTTCAACTAATTTCTTATGCCATTTAGTATATTTCTGATTTAGCTCTAAATTATTAACAGCTAAAAAAGAAGTATTAGGACAAAGATCATTACAGTTGTAACTTTTTGGAAATGCAATATGATCTACTTCATTTTCCCAATCATGTTGCTCAAAATAATAGTATCCTCTGGGTATTTCCCAATGTGTTACTGTTATATCTCCTTCTAGAATATAATCAGGTATAGGTTGTCTAATAATCATATCCTGATCCATAAAGATAAAAGGTTCTTTTTGATTTGCTAGTACTTTTATTTTACCACTAGTCCAAAAATAAGCAGGATCTATTTTAGATTTTGAATAACCGTCCAAAAAACTAATATTTACTTCATCATAAAGATCATTTATTCCAAATTGCTGGTAAAAATTAAATCCTACTGAATCTGTATATAGTTTTATAGGTCCATTATGGTATTTCCACATACCTGCGGATAGAATAGTATAAAGTATTTGATAATTGGGTTGATCATAGCACTTACCTGGTAGCTCTCTTGTTGATCTAAAACCATGTCCTCTTAAACGCTCTCTATGAAAAAAAGGTTTAGTCCAATTTACGTGTATACCGTTCATATTAAGACTTTAAATATATATGTGCCCACTTTTGTGGTTTTTTACTAAGATACGATTTAAATTGCTTAAAAACAACTTTATCTACATCAAAAGATGGAGCAATATTACAGTTCTGTACCATATAAGGTTCATCATCTGTTTTTCTTACTTCTACTGCTGTTGCACCTTGCCATTGTTGAGGAGCATTAGCTTGCCAAATAGCTAAATGAAGTCTTTCCATTTTTTGTTCATCGATATAACCTCTTTTCTGTATAAATAAAGTATGTTTAGGGCAGTATACTTTAAAATCTAAAGTTTCTAAAAATACATCTGCTGCATATCTTATAGGTAGAACTTTATTTAGTAATTTTTGAGCTGAATTACGATTTAATTGGTAAGCATGAGCTGAGTATTTATCAGATAGCAAGTCTGGTTTGTATATTTCACTTAGGTTTGTTTTTTCCTTACCTATGATAGGATCGTACATTCTACCCCAAATAAATAAATCGTAGTCTATTTCTTTTATTTGTTTTTTTAGAACTTCAAATTTACCAGAGCCTATATAACTGTGCAGCTCTTTACTAAAGCATGCGTCATCTTCAAGAATTAAACAAGTTTCGTGTTTACTATCAATAAAAGCTTGATAGGCTAATCTATGGGATAAAGCACAAGCTATAATATTTTTAGTTAAAAGACCGTTAGAATCTATAAAAATAGTATTTAAAGTACCGCTGTTTATTAATTCATTCTGATCTGGTAAATCCTCTCCTGCTATAGCTTCTATAATTTCAAAGTTTGTAATATTGAAATCGTTAAAAAGCTTAAGAATAGTTTCTTTCCTTTCAGGATAAGTAGGTAGGTTAATAACATAGATAATATCTACACCTAAATCCATAACTTTTATTTAAAATTTATACGTCTAAAATACTTGAACTAGGAATATTTTCAGCTACTACTGTTTTTAAGTGGGTATAACATTGACTGTATATATCTGTTAATTGATCTAAATCTATACGGTTATAGTCTTGTAATGATTCACTAACTTTAGTCCACTGTGAGCTTGATACCCATCCTGTTACTTCTACTTCGTCTCCATTTTCATCAAAATCAATATAAACTTGACTTGAAGATGTCCACACTTCTTCCCAATGTTCTTGATTTACTCTTTCAGTTGAAGCTGTTACTGGAAATGAAATAAGTTCAGGTAGAGTAAAAGAACCGGTAATAGAACCAGATTCATACTCCATATCTCTTAAAGGTACAGATGCTATTCCTCTTGGTAAAGGATCTTGATACCAGTATTTTCTACCTTTTACAGCATCACTAGAAGTAAGGAATAACATAGGATTATATTCTACTTCTCCCATCCATGGTTTAACTTTATAGAATTCTATTCTAATATAAGCTGAATTAGTATCCCCCCATTCTGTTTTTAGTGTTCCGTTTAATTGTATAGCCATTTTAGTATTTTATTATAAATAGTTAATGTTTTACAGACTAAATCTTTCTTTATATGCTTTGTAATTAGTAGCTATTTCAATAGGACTCAACACTCTATTGTACTCTCTATAAACATGTACATCATTTGTTCCGTATCTACTCAAATCTCCTACTCCTATAAAATTAGAATCTAAACTATGACTAAAAGTAAATGTCCAGTTAAAAGAGTCTGTTTTTTCTCCTCCGTTATAATACAAATTAAAAGTACCTGCAGTAGAACTTGTAGACGTATAAGTAATGACTAAATGATGATATTGATCTTGCACAAATGTATTAGCTTTAGTCCAGCTCCTATAGGTTATTTTAGAACTGCCAGAGTAGCCTTCGTAATAAGTTAAATTACCACTTGAGTGAAACATCCAATAACCTCCTCCTCCTAAATATCCTCCGAATAGTCCATTCCAAGAAGTATCATTATCATCAGTTGGTTTAAATACTAATTCTACTGACCAATCTTCAGTAATAGCGTACTGTTTACGGTCTTTATTTATATAATCATCAGTACCATCAAAAGTAGGTTGAGCATTAGAATCAAAACTTACGTTTGCAACATTTAAAGTCCCGTAATCGTTACCGGCTAAATTTAATAAGCTTTCTGTTGATGAACGAGTACCTGCTACAAAGGGTGTTGAATGTCCTCTGTTTACTTCTACTTGCAGATCGGCGATATCCATATCGTACTTGTCAGTAGACCCTTGTGGGAACCAGTATTGATAAAAGTTATAAGTAACTGAAGCTGTCCATTGATGCACTACGTGTTTCCATTCTAAATACTCACCACAGCTAAACCCTTGACTAAATGCTGAATTACCTGAGCCGAAATATGTAGTGTATGTTCCTGTTTTATTAGCTGCACTTGGAGTAGCTGCTCTAAGCCAATATGAAACGGTAATGGTATCACCTTGAGTTACTGGTGTATATACTCCATATGCCATTCCATCTGCTACTCCATCGCCTCTGTACACATGCCATCTCATACAGTTAGTTCCAGGTCTTCTTCCTCCTCCTTCAACTATTTCTTTTATTAAACCAGAATTAGGTAAATGAGGTCCTCCCCACCACATAGTAGGGAAACTAGTAGCATTGATGGAAATTCTAGTGTCATTTGCATAATCATCGTGTACTTTATAGAATCCAGTAGAAGGATTAATATACCCTTGAGAGCCGTTCTGTGAGCTATTATACGCATGTAAAGAAAATGTAGTAGAACTTAATTTTTTAATAACATAATTAGTTCCTGCTGTTACTCCTCCTCCGGTGGTTTGAGGTTTTAGTACATCAAAACTTCTTATGTTACGGCCTGTACTACTCAAAGTTACTATGTTGTTAGAAACAGAGCCTACAGTCCCTATAGAAAAATAAGTATTACTATTGTATTGATTTGTATTATATGTACCCCATCCGTTAGATGTAGTAAAGCTAGCATTTGCTGTTGGGGTTGGTACTAAGTTACTAGTAGGCTCCCCAGCATAAAAACGAGTAGCTATACCATTAGTATCTAATCCGTATGAACTGTCATACCCATAAACTAATCCTTGCTTTGCTATGTGAGGTCCTGAATACATTATAGTTCAAATCTATTTTTATATGCATTATAATTTTTTGCGATTTCTGCTGCTGTTAATACCCTATCGTACACCCTAACTACTGGAGCATCGATATCTGTATATCTATCATTAGAATACGCTCTTCCAATCGTTAGTCTAGGGGAAGTTCCTAAAGCCATATCTGGTACACTCCCCCCTGAGTTGTATAGCTCTCCGTTTATATATAAAGTTATATTACCGTTAGCATCATGTGTTCCAACACAATGGTAATATTGATTATTAGTCATACTATAAGCAGAAGTTAAATAATCACTAGAACCGTTATAATAATCAGTAACTATATTAGAAACAGCTCCAGTGCTTCTGAATTCAAAAAATGGTGTATTAGCACCTGATGGTTTTAGATTGAAGAATGTTCTCCAGGCTCCTGGGGTGCTTTTTCTTTTTAAAACTCCTTCTATAGTACACCCTCCATCTAAATATGCATCTGTTAAAGAAACTAAAATATAATCATCTGTTCCATCAAAAGTTACTTGGAGGTTTGAATCAAAAGAAGTATTTGATATATCTATTGTTGAGCCACTAGTAATATTTAACAACGCTTGTGTAGCTGATCTAGTACCATCAACAAATTGTGTAGCGTATCCTTTGTTTATTTCAACTACTGGCATAGTCATTTCTAAATATACATGATTGGTATTTGTATAAGGTCTAAATTCTACGTAATCGTTATTCATACTGGACTGATTTACGGTCCATTGTACTTTTTGCCAATCACTATTTGCTGCTAATGTTCTAGTACTAGAAAAATCATGACCTATATAAGCATACATTGGATATGATGTACTATTATTATTTCTTACCATACAGCTCATAGTTACGGTACCTGAAGATCCAGCTGCTGTTCTAAGTCCTGAGATGGTTGTGTCAATACCTTGATAGCTAGCTCCTAAAGTAGTTCTACAATTGTATGTAGGTTGTCCGTTATATGTGTTACCTGTGGCAATTCGTTGTGCAGTATTCTCTGTCCCCCAACTTCCAAAACTTACAGGTCCGTAGTTCGTAGTAGGTTGGCCTAAATAAAATCTAGACGCAGTACTATCATCAACAATACCATACCCGGTATCATGTCCGTATACTAATGCATTTTCTATACTATCTGGTCCTACTGCTATTGACATATTACGGTTCTAAATCATTATTTGTCCATTCTTCTCCTGATAGTAGTTCTAATATTTCAGAATACGTATATTCGGTGTAATCACTACTGTAAATAGAAGGTCTACCGTATACTCCTTGTTCTATTGTGTGTGTTGTATCTTCTCCTGTTTCAGGATTTTGAAATGTTTCCGTATAGGTTTCTTCTACAACCCTTACATCGTATTTAACAAAAGTTTTACTCCCATTTAAAGAAAGGCGTAAAGTATCTGCTGAGTTCTGCAGTACTTCGTTAAAATTGATTGATCCTGTTATGCTAGTTGGTATTACTAACCATCTTCTGTTTTCAAACATAATCTAATTATTTTTTTCTACTTCTACTATATTCCAAAAAGGTAACTGTGTCATTTGTGCTTCATAATCATCTAAAAGACTTGAAGGCATAGTTTCATCATAATATTCTTCCCCACTAGACCATATATTATTTCCATTTAAATCTTCAACTACTCTGGTAAAAACACTACCAGAAATAGTAAGAATCAATTTCATTTCTTTCAGTTGAGTTTCCATATTTTTATTTTATATATACTGCTCCATAATTGTAAGCGTTGCCTGAGGATGAGCTAACCCAATGTGGTTTATCATTATAGTCTCCTCCTGCAAAATAGTTTCCTGTCCAACAACTTGAATACCACCAAGGATTATTATTGTAATAAGTAGAACAGTTACCGCCGTTTGTATCCTGGTCATTATCGAAAGTGGTTAAATTATTACCGCTGTTGGCATGACTATAAAACCCCGGTGTTGTGCCTCCTACTATATTACTTAAATTTCCTACGCTTTGAAAAGCATAAGTGCTTGAGAACCCGGTTGTAGTCCAGCTTGATCTAAAAGTATGAGTTCCTGATAGAGGGACTGTTGATGTATGTACATATTGTACTACTTTTATACTGTTGGCTGTTACTCTACCGGCTAGTTCACTCCAATATTTTAACCCAATCCATACATTAACGTTATCGTATCCCAATCTTACAAGTTCTCTTCCTGAAGTAGCTGCTACATCGTTTGTGGCATCATCTGTACCGTTTTTTCTATAGTTAGCGGTATTGATTGCATTATTGTAGGTAAGGTTATTCATTCCAGCAGTTAAACCTCTATTAGCCAGCACCATAACCCATCCTCCGCCGTCGTAATCTTGGTCTATAAAAACAGGTATAGTACCTATACTGGTGTTTATTCTATAAAATCCAGTAGGTCCTGATACTTCACTAACGCTTGAGTAAACCGGTCCTCTTTTGATACTCATAACTTTACTTATTGATTAATTTATTTACTAAATCTTTTAATTCATCAATTTGTTTTTGTTGATCTTCGATAGTATCTTGCTGTTCTTTTATACCTTCTACAAGCAAGGGAACTATTTTAGAATAGTCTACAGATAAGTAATCTTCGTTAACTGATTTACCTTTATCAGTATCGTTAATTGCTGCTTTATGAACAGCTTCAGGAAGTATTTCTTGAACTTCTTGAGCAGAAAGGCCTACTCTTCTTTCCTTTTTATACCCTAATTCTACTGCTTTATCATTTGGTTCATAATAAAATCCATTTAAAAACTTAATTTTATCTACAGGGTTTTCTATATCACCTAATTTAGTTTTTAAACGCATATCAGAATAGTATGCTACAATATCACCTGAGGCTTGTATTGTACCATTTGTCCATATACCCGAACCAATAGCGGTGTAGGTAGCACCGTTCATCATTAACAGTAACTGGTGGCCTAAACCTGCTTTAGATTGTCCACCAATATTCGAATGTGTAAACGCTAATCCGTATAAATTACCTGTACTGGTACCATCATCTGAAAGGTTATAACCCGTACCCATAGACCAAACGTGTTGGTATCTAGTCGCTGAATATAATCCATAAACACCTCTACCGTAGTTGTTAGCAACTAATGCTTTTTGAGTAGCCATTGTAATGGTACTACTAAATGAATCTGCCGCATCTGATCGTAAGAATGATGCTCCTTGAACACCATCTAGTAAATCAGCATCTAATCCAGAACCTGCACCATCAGAGGTATTAGTCCATATTTCTCTCCAACCAGGTGCATAACCACTACCTTGGTCGTTATAAACAAACATCTTACCAGCTGAACCACCAGTATTTGGTGCAATTGCAAGTACAGTTATATTACCTCTGGTTGAATCAGAAGAATTATCAGTCCATGTAAGGAATGAAGCACCGGCGGTTTCTGTAAATCTACCGGCATCACTTAAGTCAAAGTTACCAGCATATGACCAAGAAGTTTTAAATACTGAACTGTATGAATCAAATGCTCCATCACTTTCCATTTCAGATATTAATCCTGCAGTTGTTGCTGTACCTGTAAACGCTTGTGTCCCTAAAGACCTGATATCATTATAGTATGCGTATATATTGTTTAATGTAGAACTATAGTTAGCTGAGGTTAATACTGTATTTCCACCAGCGGTAACGTTTGGTGAACCGATTTTAAAATAATGACCAGAGTTAGTTATATTAATCTCTAAAGGCCATCCTGATGCTCCTCCTGTACCATCAAATGATGTCCAAGTAATTGAATCATTTGAGTTACTTCTTAAAATATAGAATAGGTTACTATTCTGATGAATCATTGCAGACAGGTGATCGGTATCTCTTAGGTAAATTGTTGGATCAGTACCTCTAATATATAAATTATTAGATTGGGTAGTAGAAGTAGAGATAGCATCAGTAATACCAAACCCAGATAAAGTAGTAGGTTTACTTGTGATTCCACTCCATGCTACAGCTCCTGCTGAATCGGCATACCCGGCATATAGTTTTCTCCAAGATGACCAGTTACCGCTTTCCATATCTCTTGCAAAAAGATACTGGCTACCTCCTTGTCCTGCTCTAGCCCAATAAAGCTCAGATCCATAATGACCGCTAGCCCCAGTTTGAGTACCGTAATCATTACCAAGACCTAATCTAAAGCCATACCATTGATGGCCTGCTGTTCCTGTTGGGCCGTTTGTACCGCCCTGTAGGTAGTTTACACCTGCTCTTAAACCTGTATCGTTAAAGTTAGTATAAGTACTATGGTTTCTACCTTGATTATTCAATAAACTGCTTCCTATACCCCCTGCTCCAGTTAATGCTAATGACGATAAAGCAGAAGCATTTGATGCTGTTCCTGTTACATTACCTGTTACATTACCTGTTACATTACCTGTTACATTACCTGTTACATTACCTGTTACATTACCTGTTAATGCTCCCACAAATGTTGCTGCTTGAACAGAAGCATTACTCGTTCCACCGTCTACATCAAAATGGAATCGATTAGCAGTATCATCAAACCTTAAGTAATCATTATTTTGAAATCTTATTTTTGCTGAAGATCCTACAATAGGTGTGTTTATTGTTACTGTATTAAATGCAAGTGTATTAGTGTACGTACCCTGAAGTGAAGCGTCTGTTAAGACTCCTGATCCGTTTATACCGTGGTTTGTGTCATCTACAAATAATCCTGCGTCTGCTCTTATGTAACGAGGTGTGTAAATATTTTTTGCAGTTTCTTGATTTATTCTTAACCATGTAGTATCTTCACATCCTATTTCACCAACTCTTGTTGTACCGTTATAGAATTGAATATGATCTGATACGTTATTATCTGCTTTTTTGATTGCAATTCGTGTATCTGCAAGACCTGTTCCTACATCTAATGAACCACTAAAATGTGAACTTCCACTCACGGTTAAAGAATGTATAGAACTTAAAGAAGTAGTTCCTATACCTAAACTTCCATCAAAGTACGAATCTCCACTAGAATTAACATTTAAAATAGGTATACCGGATATATCTGATACTGAGAATAAATCCCCGGTTAAATTATCAGTTATAGAAAATAACTGTCCTTGTGAACCTTGTATGTCTAATACTGTAGAACCAGAACCGTATACTTCTAGTTTTGAGGATGGTGAAGTTGTACCTATACCTAGATTACCGTTATGGTCGAGTTCCATTTTAATGTTAGACCAGTCTGCAGAACCAGATCTACTGGTATACCAATAATGTGAGTGGTTTTCAGAAGCTGTATTTCCTACTGTTCTCCAATGTCCGGAATAGTAATGTATATCGTTACCATATGATCTAATCATACCTCCGTAATTGCCTGTAATCCCTAATTCTAAGCTTGCATAATTACTTGTTCCGCCTATTCGTAAAGCAGCTGTACCAGATGCTCCACCTGCTCCTGAATCGATATTTAATTGTGTAGCTGGGGCAGTGGTTCCAATACCAACGTAGCCAGTAGCGTGCTTAATAGTTAATTCATTATTACTTGCTCCAGGATTTGTGTTTTCTCCAGGAAGAGTTCTAATATAGAAATCACCAGCTGTAACATTATTTGCGCTACCGACTAACCAACCCTTGCTATTAAATGAGTCCCACATTCTTATCGCAGGAGCAGTAGTCCAAGATTGACCACTTCCATTTAACTCAAGTCTACCTTCTGGACTAGTAGTTCCGATTCCCACATTACCAGAAGAGTTAATTGTCATATCAACAGCAGATCCTATACCGAAGTCAATTTGATTTTCACCTCTGATCCCGAAGTTGTTTGCGTTGTTATTAGGAGAAACAAATAAATGGTACCCGCTTCCAATATACCCTTTTGCAGTGCTGTTATTGTTAAATCTTAAATACGGCCCATTAGCATCTGTGGAATTAAATACTGTATTTTCAGAATTATTATTTACTACTAACTTTCCATTAAGAGTAAGAGCACCGGTGAAGGTATCGCTCGTATCGCTTCTTAAGTAAGAAGATCCTTGAACACCGTCTAATAAATCAGCATCTAATCCTGAGCTTGCTCCATCGTTTCCGGCATGCCAGACTTGATTGTCATCAATATAAACCTTACCAGCAGCATCTAAATCAATTCTTAATTTATTTGCATTTGCACCAACAAACTGAATCTCATTAGGATTTGATGCCCATCGAATACCCCAAGCGTTTGCAGCTGTTCCCTCTGAAGGATAGTAATCCTCGCTAATACCCCAAATGTCAGCGTCGCCATCACTACTAAGTCTAGAAAGAAAACCTCCTTGTAAAATAGGTCTATCACCTATTGATGAAGGAAAAGTTAATTGTTTTGATACAGTATCGTCGGCATCGCTTCTCACGTACTTCGAGTAAGTAGGCGGTGGATTTGCAGAACTGTAATAGTAAGAACCATGTTGTCCATCTAACAAATCTGCATCTAATCCTGAACTTGCACCATCATTTCCTGCATGCCATACAAGACTTGTACCGTCATATATATTACCGGTTGCAATTATATCTCCTTCTACTTTAACAACAGTACGTGTTTCCGTTCCACTTATAATAAATCCGTCATTTGAATTTCCTCCAGTTGTGGTAATGGCTCCGTCAGAATGTAAATACTGAATTGTACCAACTTGAGAGAAATTTGAAGTTTGATCACTAAATTTTATAGTGGCTCCAACTCCATTAGTAGAAGATTTTATAAAAACTCCTGTATCATTTATAAATTGAATATGGCCTGTTGTGCTATCATCTGCATCACTTCTTAAGAATGAAGAAGCTTGTATACCATCTACAGTATCTGCATCTAATCCTGATCCTGCTCCATCGTTACCGGCATGCCAAATCATACTACCCCCAGTAAAGTTAGCAGAAGAAGCCCAGTAGGGTTGGGTGTCTGTACCTACTCCAAAGTACCTTGTATGTACTCCGCTAACCTCTAATGCTAATCCTACTTGATTACTAGTTGGACTAGTCCTTCTAAGTATTAACTGATCTGCAGTATTTGATTTCGCTATAACTAATTGACCTGTGGTAGTATCATCTGCATCACTTCTCAAGTAAGAAGCTCCTTGCACACCGTCTAATAAATCTGCATCTAATCCTGAACTTGCACCATCATTTCCTGCATGCCAAATTTCATTATTTTCAATTGTAGTTGTACCACCTCGTTCGTCAAAATTAAAATTAACTGCGGCAAAATTTATATCTCCGTATGAATTATTAGTTCTATCATATGATAAAATATAGGCCTCAGTTGAATTTGGTCCAGAAACCCCTATTTCTAATGCAGTACCAGATGCATTTGATGAATTATTATTCCACCATCCGGTTGCTCTAATTTGTCCTAGAGCTAAAATATCTCCATTAACCGTTAAATCCCCAGATCCTAATGAAATATTTCCTGCTGTTAATGTACCTGTGAAATTACCATCCCCTAATAGGTTAAGAGACCCGGTCATATTGTGCACATCATCTGATGAATTACCAAAAGATGTACTACCACTTTCATGTAGTATAGAAGAACTTATAAACTCAGTATGAAATTCTTGAGCTGTTAGTGTTCCTGTTACTACTAATGATCCGGTTACCGCCGAGGATTGTAATTGTGCCATTTACCTTACTTTTTCTTTAATATAAATATCTCTTCTTTCAACTCATTAATCTGCTTTTGCTGTTCTTGAACTGCTTTGATTAATATAGCTGTAAGTTTAGTGTATTGTATTCCTTTTACTTCTCCGTCTTCTTCAGAAACTAAAGTTGGAATAATTTCTTTAACTTCTTCTGCTATTAAACCTATATCAGATTTACCATCTTTTTTCCAATCAAATGATACAGGATTAAGTTTTTCTATATTTTCTAATTGAGATTCTAAAGGTTGTATATTTTCTTTGAATCTTTTTGCTGATGTTTCAGTTAATGTACCTTCTACAAATAAGTCGTTATTTATGGTAACATTACCGGAGGTATCTATTCTAAGATGGTTTGTCGAACCATTATCAGTACTAAGATTCATATCAATAGCATTAGCTATGATATTTAAATCTCCACCGGCTCTAGTTATCCTACTATTACTTGAGATGTAAAGTCCGGCTTCACCGGAACCGTTAGAACGTAAATATATCGCTGCTCCAGTAGCTCCATCATCTAAGTATATTCTTGAATCTGCCGAACTTCCTCTAACATCTAATTCATAAGAAGGACTAGTAGTTCCGATTCCTACGTTTCCTCCTTGATTAAAATAAGTATGTCTTGTTGAACCACTTCTTGAATCTATATTTACTACAGTAGTTCCAGCTTGATTTATTAATCTCAATAAAGAACCTGCGTCTGTGCCAGTAGTTCCGTAATTGTCAACTCTAAATGTTAGTTCTTCTGCGTTAGGATGTGAAACATATAAGTTTTCTTTAACTTCTAATTTAGCAGCAGGGTCATCAATTCCAATTCCTACGTTTTGATCATGATCAATATACATAGCCCTATTTAAAGTGCCATTGGTATTAGTCCAAAAAGATAGAGCTCCTTCATTTTCCAATCCACCATCACCTGGATTATCATTAACCCAAGAAATTCTAGCCCACTCATAATTACTGTTGCTGTCTGTCCCCCACATTGAAATATGACCTTCAGTACTAGCTTTGATATCTCCTACACTATCTAATCTTTGAAGCTTTAATACTTCAACTGATGATTGACCAGAAGTCATTGCGGTTGTGTCTGCTACGTGTAATTTAGCATCAGGCGAAGTTGTCCCAATTCCTACGTTTCCTGCAAAAGTTGCACTTGAACTATCTAATGAAAATTCAGTAGTGCCGTTGACATCAAACTCATACTTGCCATTAGATGATGCAATGTTAAATGTATGTAAAGCATGAGCCGAAACATTAGTGCCACTTGTAATTGATAATCTTCTTATATCACCAGAACCACCCTCAAAATATTTTCCCTCACTAGAAAGGTTTACATCTATTTCACCACCAGCAGTAATTCCACCAGCAAAAGTTGCATTTTGTGAAGCATCAAGTGTTAATCCAACTGTGTTAGCTGTAAGTAATTTTAAGCTATCACCTTGAACATTAATTCCTACACCATTATCAGTTGAATTATTATCTTGAATAGCTAAAAATGCACCAGCATCAGTTGAAATAAATTTACCTACCCTATCATAAGGTGTTGTAACTTTAAATGTTTCTGTGCCTACTGATTGTGTAATTACTAAACTACCATCACTTAACGTAACATCTCCTGCAAAAGTTGCATTGTTACCAGAAATCGCAATAGGAGCGTCTGTAAGTGTATCTGAATCAGACCACATTGCAAGATCGTTAGCTGTTCCTGAACCATCTAAATCATTTCCTACTATCGTAGCAAGTGATGCTGAGATTGAACCCCAGTTGTTAATGTATATGTCTGATCCTGATATATCATTTGCAAAATATGCATCATTATTAGATTTGATCCCCCATATTAAACTACTATTAGAATTGGTCTGTTCAACTGCTTGGTTAGTCCCTCCTCCGTTATTTCCTAATACTAATTGGTATAAATACCCAGTCGCAAAAGGAGAATCTGTAGGAAGTGTTATACTGCCTCTATTATTAGAATAAAATTCCATAATAGGTTTAGAGTAAGCTCCTTGTGCATGAGGATTATATCCACCACTGCCACTTGCGTATACTGCCTGGTAACCTTTAAAATATCCGTATGTAGCTACTGAAGCTGTAGATCCATCTGTTAATATAGGTCCATGGTGAGAAATATATTCGTTACCTGTTGATAAGTCAGATGTGCCTAAATTAATTCCTGATTTTTGTAAGAACCCACCATCTTGTATAATAGTGCTGCTAACATCAAGTTTCTGTCTAGGAGAAGTTGTTCCTATTCCGACGTTTCCTGAACCATCTATTGTTACATTTGCTGTTCCACCATCTCTAAATCTTATAGGAATACCACTTGGAGCATTAAAATTAAATGCACCACCAACCATATTAATATATCCAGTTTGAGAATTTGCACTTCTTATAACACCTATACCACTATCAAAACTACTATCTTGTGAATCTTTTACTGTTAATCTTAATGAAGGCGAAATCGTGCCGATTCCTACGTTGCCATCACTTGCAATATACATTTTAGTATTAGCAGCGTGTACACCGCCAATACCGAACTGAATGTTTCCTCCAGTATCTTGGTTGGTAATATAAAATCCCCCTCTGTTACCAGCTAAACCGTATGCACTTAGATGAACGTGATTTGCAGAAACAGCAGGATTACCGGTATCCACCCCAACAACACGTACTCTATTTTCAAATGATCCGTCACCAGTTACTTGCAGCTTGAATCCTGGACTAGTATTCCCGATACCGACGTTGCCTGAACTGTTAATCATCATTTTAGAATCACTCAGAGTCATATCTGAGTTGTCTAAGGTGTTATTATTTAAGAAATGAAGCTCTCCAGTACCGTAAGTACCAGTTCTTTTTAAAGCCAAACCTGCTTTTGTTGCTCCATTTGATGCTATAAAGCCTGATAGTCCTATTGCTGTATATTCATTTTGGTCATTTGCACTACCAAAAGATGCTACAATTTCGCTATTTGTTGAACTTCCGTATGCTGTAAGTCTGTAGCTAGGACTAGTAGTCCCTATACCGACGTTGCCGCCAGCTAGAATAGTCATTTTGTCAGTATTGTTAGTTCTAAAAAAGAAACTACCATTTGACATGTTTGACAAATAAGCATGATCACCTAAAAACTGTAAAAAACCAACATTAGTTCCATTTTCAACCCATCTGATAAAAGGGTTTGAATCTGCTTCAATTTTTAAAACTTCTGAATTTGTAGCACCCTCAATATGTAAAGGTGCAGTTGGCGTAGTCGTGCCTATTCCAACGTTGCCTGATGAATTAATCATCATTGGATAAGTAGATTGACCTACATTTTGAAAGTATAAAGAATCTGTATTCGTATATATGTTAAACTCACCGGTTGCTGAGGTGGTTCTTTTTAAAGTCAGTTGAGTATTAGAAGCACTTCTAGTTATAGAAACTCCTCCTGTTGAATCTACCCCTCCTACAGTAATCGCATTTGTTGTGGAAGAACCGTTTCCTGTTACATAATCTAATGTAAAATCAGTAGCATGTTTACTATCTACTGTATCTGCATTTGTAGCACTAGCTACAGTTCCGTCTATATTAGCAGCAGCCACGTATGATGCAGTAGCAGCTGTACCTGTTGTATCTTGATTCCAAGTTGGGGTAGTACCAGTTAATCCTGAGTAAGGCACAGATGAGGCTGATAAAGCATTATCCGCATATTCTGCATGAGAAGCAGAAACTAAACCGGTTAAATTACTTCCGTCTCCATGAAATGCTGAAGCAGAAACTATACCTACTACGTGTAGAGGATGTAAAGGTGAGGTTGTTCCAATACCTACCTTACCGTCTACGATTACATTATGTTTTGTAGTTCCTCCTCCAGTTCTATCTAAAAATCTTGTATAAAATTGTGCTGTTCCAGATCCTGGAGCAGTGGAAGGAGTAATAGTTAACGTCCCGTTTCCTAATACTGTAGATGGTGTTGAATCAAAAATTACTCTTTGATAAGCTGTGGTATTACCTAGAAGTAGGGAACCAGCGCTATCTATTTTCATTCTCTCTGTTCCTCCAGTACTTCTAAATATCCAACTATCTGGGCTGGTTAAGTATATATGAGTAGATCCTCTGTAATCGTCGGCTAGTACCGCTCCATTTACCTCGAGCTTTTGACTTGGAGTAGTTGTTCCAATACCTACGTTACCACTATTATCTATCCTGGCATATTCAGATCCAGAAACCCAAAATCCAATATGACCATTTCCACTATTGTTATCTTTAATTCTTATACGTGCCCAATTATCAACGTAACTAGATCCAGAAACACCAGCTTTTAAATCTAAATGACTATTATACTGGTAGGATGTCACCGTAGCATTGAATGAGTTATCAGTGTAGAGCTTTAATTTACCGTTACCAGTTGTTTCTCCTGTGTTCCCAATATGAATTTGATTACCATTCGCTACAGTGTTAAGTTTTATACTCCCAGTAAATTCATGAGTATCATCAGAAGTATCTCCAAACTTGGTTGAACCGCTTTCGTATATAATAGATGCACTAACAAATTCCGTATGGAATTCCTGTGCTGTCAACGTACCTGTTACAGTTAAATTACCTGTTAATGTATCTGTTGTATTAAGCAAATACGAACCGGTAGCACCATTAAGTGACGAGATACTACTTTCGTTAGTTTTTACTCTACCTGCTATAGAACCTGAAAAACTTGTAATAGATCCTGAAATATCGGATGCTATTTGAGCTGAACCGGATAATAGGTTCTTATTTTCTAATACATCTAAATCTGTTGTTAATGTAGATAGTGAAGCTGATACTGAGTTCCATCCATTTATATATGTATCTGATCCTGATATAACTCCATTAACGTGTAGAGGGTGTAATGGTGATGTTGTACCGATACCTACTCTACTATTTGCTATATCTACATGAATAGTGCCGTCTGCTACTGCTTGATTTGAAGCATTACCAACAAACAATCTACCTTCATTTAAGTTAGGTGTTGCATTAGTTCTACCTGCTCCTGATATTTTTATCGAACCAGCAGCATTATCTACTCTGGTTACTTTTGCTATTTTTTGTATTAACGATGATTCACCTGTAGGTGCAGTTGCTGTTAATTCTCCAGCTGAAGATGAAACATATAATTCGTCTCCTATTGTGAATCCTGAGGTATCTAAACCTGTTAATGTACCAACGGTGTAAATATCGATAGGATTATTTAAAGAAGCAGCTGCTGCTGCTACACCGAACGCAGGCATTTTATTTGCATCGTCTGCATCTGCTTTTGATACTACTGTAGTATTTCCTGATATGCCAGAAATGTAGACTACGTCTCCTTTTGATAATGCTTCTCCTGCTTGTGCTTTGAATAAAACAGCTCCTCTTATATCTCCTATAAATTCTTCTGCTTCTACATTACCAACTACTTCTAATTTTTCACCGGGTGAAGAGGTACCTATACCTACATTAGTACCATCATCGAATATAACAGAATCGGTTAACGTATCTGAATCTAACCATTTAGATATGTAGTTTGTAGTTCCTGTACCGTCAAGGTCGTTAGAAGTAATAGTTACTAAAGAAGCTGATACTGATCCCCAATCATCGATAAACACATCAGATGATGTAACGTCTGTAGATACGTTTAAAGATCCAGTAATTTCAGAGGAAGCAAGGGATTTATACCCCTTCCTGATTATAAATTCGTTGGCCATAATAGATTCCTTTTTTCACTGTCCAAAAGGTGATTCTATAATAAATAGCGTGAAAAGATTGTTTAAACCTCTACTATTTTATATTGGCGAGAATTATCGGCTGTAGTTAATGCATCCACTCTAGTTTGAGCTTCTGCTTCAGTGTCATATACATCTACTGTATCACTATCAGATAGTTTTTCTACCCAGACTGTGGCTGATTGAGGATTAAATTGTTTTAGGACTTTGTATGGCATTTTACTTAATTTGTTTTTTTAATTCTTCTATTTCTGCTTTTAACTCTTTAATACCTTCAACTAATAGTGGTATTAATTTTGCGTAATCAACAGAAAGATATTCTTCATTAACCTCTGGATCGTTACTAATCGGTGCTTTAGATACCGCTTCAGGTAAAACTTCTTGTACTTCCTGTGCTGAAAGACCAATTCTTTTTTCTTTCTTGTATCCTAGTTCTAATGCTTTTTCGTTTGGTTCATAGTAGAAACCATTAAGTAACTTTATTTTACCTATAGCACCAGTAATATCTCCAAGCTTAGTTTTTAAACGCATATCAGAATAGTATGCTACTACGTCTCCTGTTACATTCATAGTACCGCTCAAGTACCCGCCACCGCCTCTATTTACATGGAATAAATCTGAGGTAATATTAGATGATTTAACTTGAAAAGCTTTTGAAGGGTCGGAAGAAGATGTATCTGCTTCAACTACAAATCTACCTTTTACTCTAACGTGGTCAGAAGAACCTGCACCATCATTTTGTGCACTTAAAAGAAGAACTGATCTTTCACCGGCAGTAACTCCTGCTTCAGGATAATCTTCATCAAATACTATATATCCGAAATCTGAAGGTGCATTTCCAATAGACTTAAATAGTATTGCTGTTGCTCCATCATCTCCGGCTGGTTCTAATGCCAATGCTACATTACCGTCATAGTCCCAGTAGGCTCCTCTGTCAGAACCATCATAATCCTGTGCTTGACCTTTAAGTACAACAGCTCCATGGAATATTGAAGTATTAGCTACTCCATAACCTACATTAATAGCTCCATAAGTAGAAAGTCCTTTATCTGGTGTGTCTGTCTGTCCTTGACCCCAACCAGATGGATGACCAATTCCTACTTTATTATAAAGGTGTATATACTCATTAGTAAACCTACCCCTAATACCATATAAACGAATAGATTCACTTGCGTTAAAATCTAATCTACCTCCTACAGTATCATCGGCATCACTTCGTATGAATTGAGATGAGTCTATACCGTCAAGTAGGTTGGAGTCTGCTGCTTTACCTGTTGTAGTTAAGTATGATGCAGGATTAAAATTACCATTGTGCCACAGTTTTCTCCAATCTCTCCAAGTAGAACCATCAGTTCTAACTCTAGCATAAAAATCTGTACCGTTATAATGTGCGCCTAGTTGTAAAACAGACGCACTACCTCCAGTAAATGAAGTAAATAAGTGTGCTGACGCACCTGTATAACTTATTGATCTTGATCCGTTTTCTGCTATCTGAGTTTCGGTGTGAGCGTTATCAAAAGGGTCACTATTATTACCTCCTGCTGTGGTTGTTACATTAATACTACCTCTATTTAAAAATACAGTACTGGCTAATCTATCATTAGATAATGTACCTGAGTTTATTTCACTTGCTGAGTGATTATGTGAAGATGGTGAAAAAGTCGAAGGTTTAGCTAAAACAGTATCCCAATGCGGTCCCCATTGTCCGGTTGTATTGACATCTTTTTCTTTAGTCCATCCTACACCCTGTAGGTGTACTCTGCCGGATCTATTAGTAATTCTAATAGCAGTAAGTCCATCAAGTCCGGATATCTTAATAATTTCTTGACCATCATGTCCTCCTCCATGGTCACTATTTTCTACGTTTTGATAAGAAGTATACCTTCCCCTTAGTACCAGATCTCCGTCGCTTTCAACTGCGTAGACATCAAAGTAACCTCCGGAGGTCCATCTTAGCTGTCCTATATAAGCAGTTTTCATACCGCTTGGAACATTATACTGTACGTAATTTCCGTTTCCGGCATCATTATAAGCATAAGCATCTCCTATCTTATAATTTCCCCATGAGCCGTTTTCGCCTGAATTCCAAGTACCGGAAGAACTATTCCAATCATTAGCATTAGTGACAGCGGCGTAATCAGTTCTACAAAATCTATCATCGGATTCTGATTCAGTATAGTACCTGTCATCGTGGGTATGAGAAGAGGCTGCGTATACACTATTTAATGTAGAGCTATAATTTCCTGATGTTAGTATGGTATTACTATTGTGCTTTAGGTTACTAGATGCATTAGTCTTAAATGCAATACCGTCGTTCGAATCATTTTGAGATTCTATAACTAATACAGATCCGGCGAAGCCTTCAGCATTTGTAGTATGGTATATGGTAGCGTTATCTGAAAAGTCTGTTGCTGTTTCTTTATCAAATCCGGTAAATTTTATTGCTCTTGTCTGATTAGTTGTTGTTGGGTCTCCTTCTAATATAAGGTCACCAAATAAACTAAGTTCTCCTTGGACTGCTTCTGTAACGTCGATAACAGTACAGCTTGCTAAATACCAAGTAAATGTAGAACCTCCGCCTGAAACATAAACGTGACCACCACTAGAAAATGTTCCACTGTCACCACAATGTGATACTCTAGCATACCATTCCCATTTACCTGTACCGGCAGTATTTGTTAACCAGTAAGATGTATTATTTGATCCTTGGGCGTTTTCAGCTATAACTAGACTTCTTCCAGAATCTAATTTAGCTTGAAATATCTGAACAAATGTATGGTTATCTTGAGATGGAATACTATGTATAAAACCACCATGACCAGGAGACGTTGAATTACCGTTGTGTACTATTTTGAGAACTACCCCAGTACTGTTAGGAGCTGATTGTTCTAAAGTTACTGAATCAGCTTCTCTTGTAATAACAACTCCATCTCCCCCTGCGTTATTGTACACACCTACGCCGTTACTGCCGTCTCTAAATTCTTCATCAGGGTAAAGTCTTCTACCGCTACCTCTTATGGAAGAAACTATAGGGTTCCAAGGTCCTCTTTCTGTAGAGTTGCTAGGTAAGTCGAGGACTTTTTTACCGTCAATATTTAAAACACTTAAATTTCCACCGGCGACTGCATTATCTACATATGTTTTATTTGCAGCATCGGTTGACGCACTTACAGTATCTACTCCTTGAATTCTACCTGTACCGCTTAAGACTATGTCTCCACCGCCTACAGTTAGATCACCTGTGGTAGTTACATCTCCATTATAAGTAATTTCTAATTCACTTCCATTTTCATGTTTTATTCTAAAAGGACTATCGGTATCATCATCACCCCATTGAATAATAGGTCTATAATTACCTGAAGAGTATTCTTCCATTCCGAAGAAAACGGCATCTGAATTTGCTTGAAATTGAATACCATACGCACCTGAGGGTAAATAAGCTGGGAATACTCCTGTGCCTGCTGCAAAATCGTCAGTTAATCCTATCTGTATTCTTGTATCCCAACCAGCACCAGATGCATGGTCGTTAAACATCATATCAATCAAAGGAGTTGTGCCGGTTTTTCCTATAGTAAGATTTCCTTCTATTGTAGCATTACCCTTAGCCCATAAATTACCAGAATCGGATTCTAGTTTCATTACTTCCACTGCACCATTAGAATACCATCCAAAAGAAGGAACTATCCCTGTACTGCTGTATGCTGCATGATTAGGCACATGGAATGTTAACTGTCTTTTAGCATCATCATTACCATTTCCTAATCCGTATGCTCCTGCTGAGGCTCCTCTTGCTCCTAATCCCCATAAGTACCAATCGTCTGCGGTTGCTGTTATATTACCACTGTATGAATCATCTGCATCACTTCTTAGATACTTATTATCTGTATATCCGGTATAGTTGCCGGCGTGTAGAACAGTATTTCCACCTATTGTTGTACCTGATGTGGTTACTTTTAATTCATTTGTAGAAGAGTTGTTTCCTGCTCTAATATAAACATTATCTCCGTTTATATATGTATCGGTACCTGCACTAATAATTAAATACTGTTGAGTTGTAGTAACTATTGCCTCTGTGTTCCATAAGCCGTAGTATCCGCTATGAACAGCGTGTTCTCCTAATACAGCTTCGCCAATCTTAAATTTTCTTCCGGTACCGGTTAATTCTAAAATATTATCAGAAGAATCATCAGCTACAGCTAAAGTTATATTACCTGAAGATCCGTTTAGCCATACTATTCCTTCCCCAGGGTCATTGATAGTAAGTTGATTAACATTTTCAATATTGTAGTTGGTACCTGAAATTCCATTAGAATTGGTTAACCCTACTATAGTACCGCTAGTGTTTAATCCTGAACCTAAATTTATTCTATCTTTTAATTGTATAGCCATAATTATATCATTCTTCTAAATTTGAACGTATATGTAGAGTCCCCACTTGTAGTCACGTTAGATGCTATCTGTAACTTTAAATCATCAGTATCTGCACTAGCAGTACGTAATACTCTTAAATAAATATGCCTATTACTAGGAGCATGTCCTGCTTTGTGTAATACTATCTCATCAGAATTTGAACTATTAGTATTACCAGCAAACCAAGACATAGTACCTGAGTATGTTTCATAATAATGTCCTCCCCCGACAGCGTAGTTATGAGCATACATTTGTAAAATATAGGTACCGGTTGCTAGATCTGTTCCATTTATACCTGTATCCGACCAGCTTGTAGTTACCGTTAATGATTGAGAGAATGTTTTTATCTGATCAATATCAGTACCTGATGTTGGTGTTATACCTTCATGAGATATATTTCCTTGTACATTTAATGAACCTGTAAAGTTATGTACATCATCTGATGAATTACCAAATGAAGTACTACCGCTTTCATGTAAAATTGATGAACTAACATATTCGGTATGGAATTGCTGTGCTGTGATAGTACCTGCTACGGTTAAGTTACCGGCTAATGTTCCGTTACCGCTAGTATCAAATTCTGTATTACCCCCATATACTGCAAAGTTACCAGAACCTCCGTTTTGCTGTGGTCTAAATACTGTATTGCCTGGTCCTCCGTTAAAGTATACGTTATTACCGTTTTCATAGATAGTAAATCTATCAGATCCACCTTCTCTTAAACGTAAGTAGTAATTATCTGTATCTCCGCTAGAATCTATATTTAATACATTATACTTTGTATCTTCATACCACTTATCTACATGATAAGCTTCACCTCCTGCGTAGTTATTTGCAAATAAGTGAGCAATTCTAGTTGAAGTTGTATTAAAGTTTGTTAATGTAAAACGTATACCTGTGGTTGCTGTACCGCCTGTATTAAAAGTAACATAGTAGGAACTATAAGCATAGTTTGTAACACTACCTCTTGAAGTCCAATTTGTTCCATCTGTTGTAGTTTCTATTGTAATATTTTTAGCTCTCCATGCTCTAGAACTAAACACAATACCTGTACCTGAGCTATGACTAAATGAAGCGTTGGTGATTGTTATTACTACAGTATCGTTAGTACTTACTGATATGCTTTGATAGTGGTGTGTGCTTTTAAATACGTTAGAGCTTAAGCTTGTTGCACTACCGTTTAGTGTTGCAGAAACTGTAAATCTTTCATCAGCACCGGCTAATTCGTTTTGAGTTGATCCTGGGAGTATAAATTGGTTTTCACCGTTTTCTGCTCCAATTTCTGCAATAAATCCTTCTATTTTTGAAAGACCTTCACCGCTATTACTCAATACACCGGAAAGGTTTCCGTATACTATAGTATTATCATCTTGAGAATTTCCTAAAGTAGTATCTCCGTATACTGTTAAATTAGTACCTACGGTTAAATTACCGGCAAGTACTGAATTAGATGATGGATCTAAATAGTAATTTCCATCTCTAAATATAGTTCCTTCTATATCCCCGACAACATGTAATTTACGTGTTGGTGAAGTCGTGCCGATTCCTACGTTTCCTGCTTGCGTTACTACCATTCTTTGAACAGTTGATGCAGTATTCCAAACACTAAAACAATTAGCACTGTCAGCGCCAATTCCACCACTACCTATACTATTGCCATCTCTACCGAACGCTATTTGTATTGAAGCACCGCTAGTCCTAAATTCAGAACCGTAATTGTATATTTTATTTGCGTTAGAAACACCTTGACTAAATTCACCAGTAACATAAGCATCTCCTGAAACTTGCAGTTTACTAGCAGGCGAAGTCGTGCCGATTCCTACGTTTCCTCCAGCTTCTACTTTTAAAGCTTGATTTCCTTCAGGTGATATGTAAATGCTATCAGAATCTGTTTCTATAAAAGCGTTAGATGCATTGTGTCTTAATGAAATATAATCTTGTTCATATCTATCGTAGACTCTAAGACCTGCTGATTCGTTTTGACTATTAGGTCTAAACTTAAATACATTTGCAGTAGTATCATTTGAAGGTTCTATTGCGAAATCAACAGAGTTTGGGTCTGATAAGAATAATCTTAGGTTTGATGCCGAACTTCCATCTTCAATTCTAAAACCTCCTTTAATATGTAGTTTATCACCTGGACCAGTCGTTCCAATACCTACGTTTCCTGCAGCAGTAATACGCATTCTTTCGGTGTTGTTTGAGAATATTGATACTTCTCCTTTTCCTGTATCATAGCTAGCTATTGCACCTACCTGTACAACATCGCCATTTGTTGCACCTAATATTCTATTCCATGAATTACCGGCACTATCTAATACTCTAAGCCATTTATTATTGTACATAAACATCTCACCATCAAATAAATGAGTCTTCTGAGATTGTATGTATTGGGCAGAATCTAATTTTAAACGATCACCAGTTGTAGTAAATTGTGAATGACCGTTTGTCTTTACTTGGACTGTTAATGAATCAGTTGTACTATTACCTGTATCTCTACCATATAAAGTAATGATAGGGTTACCAGATGTCATAGCAGAAGTACCTATACTTAAATCACCGTTATTAGTATCAAACGTATGTGATACTGCCGTATTAGAGTTTCTAAAAAATATTTTACTGTCATTATTATTAGCGGTAGACCCAGCTGTTTGTAACAGTGTACCAGCTGAGGCATTCGACCAAAGAGTATTCATCCCAGATGCACCTTGGAACCAACTATCCGCTTGTACTTTAGCACTAAAGTTAGCGTTACCTGAGTTATCCATTGATAGCACTACACTACCGTTAGCACTGTTATTATGTGTTGCTATTTCAAACGCAGGTGTTCCATCGGTACCTAATCTAGCTCCTCTTAAAGATACACCGTAGTTATCTACTGGCGAAGTGCCTAAAAATATAGAGGATTTACCTGATGTGTTGGTAGTAGATCCTGGTTTTAATCTTATAGCAGAGGTAGTACCAATGTTAGTTGTAATTTGGTTTTGAGTTGTTGTTATTTGCCCTGCAAAAGTTGATGCACCTGCTGTTGTAATTCTTAATAACTCTGTACCACTTGCACCTGTAGAAACTGTAAAATTACCTCCGCCGCCATCATTTAGATTTGTTGCTAACGCAATACCAGAAACAGAACCTAAAGTTGTAACATTACCATCAGGGTTGTGGGTTGTAGAATCATCATCGAAATCTAAAAAGTTAGATGCTGGATTATTAGATGATTTTAATAATTTAGCTACATTTAATGTTATATCTTCACTAAATGTTATTGCACCGGCTGCTGTATCTGCTGTATCACTTCTTAAGAATTGAGAAGAATCTAAACTATCTAATGTACCTGCATTGTCAGCATATTCTGAATGAGAGGCCGAAGTGGCTGTTGCTGCATTTCCTGTTATATCACTATCGGTATATGCTAATTGTTTAGCTGTACCCCAATTAGTAGCTGCTTGATCTGCTTGATAATGATATATTTTCTTCTCACTCTTATCAAAAGCAAGTATGTTTGCATCACCACCAGTGCTATCATTGTAAGAGTTTAAATACAGAACATCTTGATAGTTAGTACCAGTGCCGCTACCAGCTTCTAATCCTTCTTTTGATGAAAAGAATATTCTTAAATCATTAGTATACCCATAATCCTCAGGAGCCATGTCTCTATCATCGGTAGCATTTAAATTATTTGCTTGAGCTGCAGTTCCTGTTGTATTTTGATTCCAAGTAGGAACTGTACCTGTTAGTCCTGAATAAGGAACAGATGAAGCTGATGTAGCTGAACCTGCACTAGTTGCTGATGTAGCAGAGGTTGCATTATCAGCATATTCTGCATGAGAAGCAGATGTTGCTGACCCAATTGTACCTGTTAAGTTACTACCGTCCCCGTAGTATGCTGAACCAGAAACTGTACCTACTACGTGTAGAGGGTGTAAAGGAGAGGTTGTTCCAATTCCAACCCTGCCTGCGTTAATGGTTAAAGTAGTGCCGTTTTCGTCCCCTAATTGTAGGTCTGAATCGGTTGATGCTCCCCCTCTTTGAGATGCTCTGATAAATGGTCCGGCGTCTCTATTTGAGTTAGCTTTAAATTGAATACGTGCTGCTCCGGTTGAAGTACCGTTTTCTATTAGTAATTGATCTGAGTCTCCTCCTAATACATGTAATTTTTTCGAAGGACTAGTTGTTCCAATACCTACGTTACCGTCTTTGATACGCATACTTTCACCGCCAGATTCTTCAAATACTATATCCCCACCGGATGGACCTACGTTTAGTTTTAGATGTTTAGCATCTGTTTGTCCTACGAAAGCATAATCTGAACCTGCAAGATCTCCATTTGATGCATCCATATAAATCCCTGCATCTCCAGATCCTGTGTTTGCTATTGAGATAGCTGTATAGCTTGAATTACCGTTAATAAGTTTAAGAGGGATTGCAGAAGTATTGGACATTGTAAGTACCCCAGTTGTTGTATCCGCTGCATCGCTTCTTATGAAAGAACCTGGGTTTATACCTCCTAATGTACCTGCATTATCAGCATATTCTGCATGAGAAGCAGAAGTTGCTAATCCTATTCTTCCTGTTAAGTTACTTGCATCTCCGTAGTAAGTTGAACCTGATACTTGCCCAGTAACAGCAATACCTGTACTTGTTGTTTCAAACTTTTTAGAGTTATCGTAGTATAGTTTTACTGCACCATTTTCAATAAAATTAGCTAATGTTTCATTTCCAGCACCATTAAGAAAATCATACTGGGTTGAGGACATAAATCTCAATCGACCAGTTGTGTTTTTAATAATACTGTTAGTACCGTCGTGATATAATTGTAAATCAAATGAATTACCTAATGATATATTTGTGCTATCTGGTATTAATATATTTTTTGTGAATCTATTTAATTGTTCAGAACCATCTATGTAATAGTAAGTATCTAAGCCACCGCTTCCATTATCTGATCTAAATATAATATCTTGATCATCAGCATTATTATCAATATATAAATGACCCTCATAAGTAGCTATGTGAGAATAGGTTGCTTTATGTCCAATCTGGAACATATCACCGTTGCCCATCAATAATAGCTTATTATCTACAAGTCTTAAATGATCTCTAAATAAACCTGTACCGTTAACATCTAATGTATAAGATGGTGTGATCGTGTTAATACCTACTTCACCGGAAGCAGAAATAAACATTCTTGAACTAGTTAAAGTCTTAAATGTTATACCTCCTACTCCTGTATTTTGAATAGTCTGTGATGCTCCGGTTGAAGCTAACCAGTGGTTATAAAGTAAATAATTACTACTATTATCTTTCCAAAGGTAAATTTTACCGCTATTCTTTAATCTTACATCTCCATCAATTCCAACACTACCGGTAAAGTCGTGATTATCATCTGAGGTATCGCCAAACTTAGTTGAACCGCTATCGAATAGTATAGAAGCAGATACATATTCAGTATTAAACTGCTGTGCAGTTAACGTACCTGTCACTGTCAAGTTACCGGTTAATGTATCTGTTGTATTAAGTAAATACGACGAGGTAGCCGCATTAAGAGACGTTATATTACTAGCATTTGTACTAATATTACCTGCGTTAGTTTTAGAGGTACTTGCTAATGAAGCTGATGTTGACGTAAAGGAACCGGATATCTTTGCCGCTGTTAATCCTTTTATTAAAGATAAACTAGTTACTTCAGAATCCATTAATGCTCCAAACGAAGTGATTTGATCTGATCCTGATACTATATTAGCAGGTATATTATCTAATTCGTTATAATTTGTGGTTAAACCTTCAAATCTTGTTGCAACCGAAGCTGAGTATGATGTGATAGAGCCTGATATGTCTGATGCTATTTGAGCTGATTGAGATATTAAAGTTTTACCTTCTAATGTATCTAATCTACCATCATTAGTTTTTATATCAGCCGCAAGTGAACTACTTAATGTTGTATCGGCACTTGTTGCGAAAGTTTTAACAGAAGCAGAAACTGCATTAAGTTCTGCATCAGTTGCATATTCGGTGTCTAAGCTACTTATCCTACTTGCTAACGAAGAGGACATTGCTTGTAGATCAATCCCGTCTACTGTTCCTGATACTGATATAGAACCTGTTACTCCTAAACTATCACCAAATTGAATAACAGTACCTGCACTATCTATAATCTTTTTACCCGAAAGTATTTCTACAGTACCTTTTAATTCAATATTACCTGTATCTGTTTGTAAGGTAATATCATCTGCGCCTGTTTCTAATAATTTTAAACTTTGACCGGTATCTGTTGAGACAGTTAGGACATTAGAATCAGATGATAAAACTTGAGTACCGTCTATATATAAAGATGCAGAAGATAAATATAAATCTCTCCATTGTGCTGTAGGTGATCCTAAGTCGTATTGGTTGTGTCCATGAGGCATCATGTGACCGACCATTTGAGTATCTGCATTACCGTCTTTATCGGTCATACTCAACTTACCATCATCTACCTTAATTCTTTTTTGATTATTTCCTGAACCTATAAGGATCTCTTCTACTATAACTTTTTTTCTATTATTTGATCCATCTTTAAATTCTATGTTACCACTAGAATCTTTGGTCATTTTTGTACCACCAAGATCAATAGTAGAACCGGCTAAGTAGATATCATTCCATCTATTAGTTGATGAACCAAGATCAAATACTTCAGTTGTAGTAGGAATTATACTACCTGATACTTGACTTTGTATCTCTATACTACCGGTTAATTTAGGATCAAATATCTTCATTTTATAGTGCTCTTACTAATGTTTTAATAGACCAATCATCACTTGTAACTGTTGCTCGTAACCTCATATCTGCTCCAGATGTATCAACGCTAAAAGTAACTCCACTTGTGTCTCCAATATCACTTGTTGAATTGTCTGTAAACTTTACAGACCCTCCATTATAAATAGCTATTACTGTACCTGCTCTAGCATTAGATCCACTTATGCAAGTGTAGTCGAAAAATGCTCCTGAGTATGATCCTGTATTTACTGTTGCTACTGTTTCTATAGCAGCAGAATCAACATCTATATTTTCTTGATAATCAAGTAAAGCGCTTTCTATTTTAAATTCTTCTGCATAAGAAGCTGTAAAAGCAATACCACCAACATTAACTGCTGCTGTACCTGCTGTGGCTGTATCAAAGTAGATTTTAATGTTATTGTCATCAACCATTTCAACCCTTCCGGGTATGATCTGATTATCGTTAGTATCAAATACTTGAACTACGGGAAATTGATCTCCAATATTATGAGCTAAAGACCAAGTTGTAGCTGCTACTGTTTGAGAAAGTTTAATGGAACTACCATAACCACCTGGTGAAATACCTGTTAGATTAGAACCGTCTCCGTAATAAGTAGACGCTGAAACTGGGCCTTCTACTGATAGTAGATGCGAAGGAGAAGATGTACCTATACCTACAGTCCCCCCAAAGGAGCCTGTGCCTTGTACAGTAAGCGAATTTAAGTTAGCATCAGATCCGCTAACTATTAGTTTTTTCCAGTTCGGCATGTCTTTCTTATCACGGTTGGTTACAGGATTGCCTGCCCACTTCCCTTACGGGCCAATAATATACGTATAAATAGCAAAGGAGCCCATAAGGCTCCCTTTACTTATTCTCTAAATCTTTAAACGAACCTGCTAACTTTACCCATACCTTGTAAAACATTTCAAATTCATGCCCAGTATAGTTAGCATTTCGCAATTTAAGTAAAACAAACTCTAGTTCATCTTTACTTAAGCTATTATTTGGTTGTGTTCTCTTTCGAGAATTTGTTAGAATACCCATATAACTAATTTATGAAATATTAAGCGTAAATCCAAATCTCTCCTGAGGTATCTACTTTTATATTACCGTTTTTCTGGTATTTTGCTTTATCTGTAGATTCAACGATGTTCTCGTCAACTACTACCGGTACGAAAGCGTCAGGAGCAAAAGATGTTGCATTAGATGCTAAAGAACCTGTAGTGGCAAATCTACTAGTTGCTGTATCCCATGCAAATACCTCTCCTGCTTTACCGCCTTGGTCTATAATAATACCACCTTCGGCTGCTCCAGCTGAACCAGATGCTAATAAGATAAATGCATCTTCTACGTTCAGGTTAGTAACTTGTTGCTCAATTGTATCCCCGGTTACTGTTAAGTTTCCTTGGATAGTAATGTTATTGGCAAACGTTCTATCACCAGTAATTGTATCAGCAAGTCCGTAAGTTACAGTACCTCCAGTACCTAACGTAATAGATGAACCAGCATCGACTGTTAATTCACCTGAAGTTGCTGTGTATGTAATTGAAGTGTCACCTTCTACTGCTGTACCTGCTGTTGAACCGTAATCTACTGATAGAGCTGTACCGGCACCGCCTGATAAACCTGTACCTGCAACAGAAGTATTTAATTGAGTTTCTGTAATTCCTCCATCAGTAACTGCAACTGTAATAGTTTGTGCTGTTGCGGCTGTACTAATTGAATTACCGGATAGTATACTAAAGTCTTGAGTTAATAGATCTACAGTTGTTGTTGATCCTCCCGATCCTGTAATATCTAAACTTGTTACTAACCCTGTTAATTGTGAACCATCGCCTTGGAAAGAACCGCTAAATGAACCGGAAAGAATTGAAGTAGCTCCGGTTGATGTAATTACTGATGATCCAAGTCCGAGAGTAGAGCCGTTAAATGTAATACCACTACTTTCGATGGCGCCTCCAACTCCGGCTACAAGTATGTTGTCATTAGTTAGTATTGAGGAGGTAATCGATGCTAAATGCGCATCAGATCCACTAACTATTATCTTTTTCCAGTTTGCCATGTTATTTAATGAGTTTTATATATTATAAATATCGTTAATTATTAAATCCAAGAAAGAATTCATCTGAGCCGCTATAAAACATTCCACCACTTACAGCTGTAGGTGCAGTATTTTGAGCAGACATTTGTAAAGTACCTTCTTCGTTTACTTTTATTTTCTCTTCTCCGTTAACAGAAATACCGAAATAGTCTTCTACTCCGTCTAATTCTAATTGAAAAGAACCTGTTATTTTTAAATCATTTGTTGTAGAATAATAAGAACCGGTTTGTTTAAAGATACCATTAGTAAACAACTCTCCGTTTACCGTCAAAGGTCCATCTATATTGAGAGAACCAGATAAATCTAAACTTCCGGTCAGTGATTTCGAACCGGAAATGTCAGGATCAATTTGTTTCCATTGAATTAATGCCATCTTATCTTATTTTACCGCTTATTACCACTTCATCTCCAGTACTTAATGTATATTCTGTTTGTCCTGTTTGAACAACTGCAGATACATCACTACCTAACTGCTGTACTGTGTAGTAATTAGCAGGGATAAACTGTCCGTTAATAAATAATGAGAATCTTTCATCACCAGAAGTAAATCCTGCTGGTGTTTCTTCTATATTTCTATTATTGAACAGAGCAGTATTAGTTGTTACATAGTCTGCTATAAATGTGTTATGTAAAGCAACATAATTTATCTGTTCTGTTGTCATACCAAATCTCTGAACTCCTAAAGCACCTTGATCGAAGAACCTGTAATCTGCTTCTGCTTCTGATGTTCTTGATCTTGCTTGTAATTCTTCTATATCTCCTGCTAGTTCCATACCGAAAGTAACTGAAGATTTAGAATAATATTTATTCATACCAGCTAATTGTGCATTTATACTGTCAGGCACTACATGTCCGTTCATTACTAATGTAAAATTCGTCTTAGCCGCACGATCTTGCCCTTGAGCCAGTTCAGTAGTCGTAGTATATGAGTCTATTTTTGCTCTAAAACTAAATCTTTCAGGGTCTCCCCAATATCCATCAGAAGCATAGTTAATAGATTCTACTATCTTATTCATCTGCTCTATGTAATCAGTAAATATCATACAAGAGTAAGTTAAAGTAACATATTCTGGTACTATTATACCGTAGTATTCATTTATAGGTTCTCTGTTAGTTATTAAACTAAATCTATCGTAAACATTTTTCTTAGAAAATTGCTTTTTAAATATACCTACATTGATTGGATTAGTTGGATCTACCTTATTACCTAAAGATCTGTTTTTATCAACAGAATCTCTTTTAAACATAATGAGAGGCGCTTGAATCTTACCGTTTTTATCACGGTAAAAACCGTCTTTCTGCACAGACTTCCATCTTTCAGGAGAACCATATAGGATAGGTACGTTTATCTTAGAGCCATTTTGATTTACAGAAGGTTTTATTACATTATTAAAGTAGTATATAATAGTTTCATCTATATCTCTTAATCCTACTGTAAATCTTTTAGTTTTATCGCCCTTTACTGTTCTTTGATTCTCTCTTTTCTTAGAATTAGGTACAGGAGGTTTGCCAGTACTCAATACCGGTTTAATCTCCTTTTGAAGGAGTTCTGCTTGTGATTTTGGAACTGGTTTCTTTCTTCTAGCCATCTAATTATAGTCTTTGTCTAGCGATTCCTACTTTATCTGCTCTTGTTAAGTGACAATCTAATACTAGAGATATAGATTCTCCGTATCCAGAGGCACGTTCTACATTGTAATTATTATTTCTACCGTAGAATAACTGGTTCTCCTTAACTGAATCTACTTCATAATAGTCTTCATGCCACATTACTATATCCCCTACCTCAGGAACAAGTTGTATATCTTCTAAATCTCTTCTTAATAGTGCAAATGATGCTTCTCTTCCTAAATCAGGTCCAAATTCATCTACATTATATACTTGATCACCTCTAGTTATTAAACAATTTAACTTTACTGCTTCTAAGTAAGTCTTTTCTAATGCTTCTCCGTATAAATTAGTAGAAGTATCAGCAATACTGAGCTTGTAGATGAGTATTTCTTGCTCAACTACATCTTTTAATAGCTCTCTATTAATACTTACTAATAGATCAAAATCTCTGTTACTTCCAAATAGCATTACTTCTTTTCTATTGTTTCTTCTGCTATCTCAATCTTAATTATATTAGGATATTTTGATGTAGCATTGTTTTTAAACGAATTAAACGCCTCTGAGGCTTCTTTCTGACTTATTAGTTTCACTTTAAACGTCATTGCACCCATTTCTGCTGATGAACCAGCATTAGTTACTGTGGTAACTCCGGGTAAAGCACGTAAAAGTTCAGCTAAATTTTCACTTTCACCTTCTTTGAACATAACACGTACCATACCTTCATAGGTATTAAATAATATCTGTTCTATTATGGTGATTAATTTCATTATCCTACATGTATAGTCAGTGGAACATTCGATAAGGTAGTTTTAAGGAATTCAGCCTCTTGAGACTGTGCTTCCATCTGAGATCCTCTCGATGTTTCGTTTAACATTTCTCTTAAGTTAGTCAATAAAGCATCTTTTTCTGTTCTAGCATCAGCTAACAAGTCAGATTGATTTAATGTTGCTTCTGAGCCTGGTACTGGTACTGTTTGATACTTTCCTCTTATGTACCCTAGTAGTTCTTTAGCTAATGCTAAAGTATATTTAAAGATCCACTGTCTTCCTACACTATTAATATGTTCATATGTTGGGTTATTATAAGGAACTTCTGCTACATTAGTAATTAGCCCTGGGGAATTATTAAAGTTGATAGCAGATTTATCATCTGACTTATAGTATTCAAACATTAAACGACCACTATTAGTAGGTACTGGGAATACTTTTAATTGGTTATTTACTAATTCAAAAGTAAATGTTGATTTTCTTATTTGATCATTAAATTCTATTGCTTGAGTCTTTAATATATCGTAAGAAGCTGGCATTAATAAGAAATTAACACCGGGACTATAAGCTCCAAATTCAAAAGCGTCCATTAATGACTGTATACCTGTACCTGTACCAGCATATGGGTCAAAGTACCTCTGTATTGCTGGTGGTGCTTCATAAAATACCTTTCTTATCTCTATTCCACCTACTATTCCTTGGTCAGATGCCCAAGCATCTAAATCATAGTTTTGAAGTGAAGCAGTGATATCTAAAGAGCCTGAGTATTTAGTTACGTTACCGCCTACTCCTGCTTCAGTCCCGTAGTTTTTAGCAATCTGTACAAATCTATTTATATTTGATTCTACTAATTGATTATTTACAGAACTACCGGTAGAAGCTCCTTCTAAATTTAGATAATTTTCTCTAATTTTATATTGAAATACTTCGTTACCGTAAGTAGTAATAGCTTCTTCAAAGCAAGCATAAAAAGAACCAGACTGGAGTTCTACGTCCATTAACGGATATCCTAGTCTAGTAGCACAGAATGTAGCAACTTTATCTGCATCCGATTGAAAGGATGTATCGTTGTCATAAAATCCGAAAGGAGTAGATCCTGTAGTGAAATTTGAAGATCCGTTCCATATACTAATATTGGCCATAGAGTATAGTTTTATAATAAATAGTAAGGTATTGTAATAAGAGCTTTAATCTCTAAACGTTTTATATACCTTGAGTATTGGAGACACTATTTCATGTCTATGATTCTGTTCCAATGAATGTGTAACAAAGCCTTCAACTTGTTCTTCTAACCTAGAAAGAAAAGAAAACCCAGTTTCTCTTTTATCTTTTAAATCAATCTGAGCTATATCCCCACATATTACCATTTTACTTCCCTTTCCTAATCTACCTATAACGGTTTCCATTTGAGGGTGTGTAACATTTTGTGCTTCATCAACTATTACAAATGCATCTACAAACGTTCTACCTCTCATGAAAGCAAATGGTACTATCTCTATAGTTCCTTTTTCAATTTCTTTATCTACCTTTTCTTTATTGTATAACATATACAAGTTATGATAGATAGGAGCTAACCATGGGTCCATTTTTTCTCTAATATCTCCAGGTAAAAATCCTATTGACTCTTTAGAAACTGTAGGACGTGTGATTATAATCTTTTTTACTTGTTTTCTAAATAATAAATCTAATCCTACTTGAGTAGCAACTAATGTTTTACCGCTACCGGCCATTCCCTTAAGTACTGTTATTGGTGAGTTAAGAATTAAAGCTTTTGCTTTCTTTTGTTCCTCATTTAACGTAACATTGAATTTAATTGGACCCTTTGGTCTTCTTTTTAAGACGAAGACCTCGTCTGTGTGGTGGTTTGATGACATAGGCAAAAAACGTTTATTGTATAATAATAAATAGTTGATCGCTAGTAAATAAAAAAAAGAAAGGGGCCAAAAAGGCCCCTCTCAAATATATCCAATATCTAGATTAGAATTACACTGCTAACATGTCAGAGATGTAAATCTTACCGTAGAATTCTGGTCTAATCATCTTCTTCGCATAACGAGTCATGATACCTTTTCTTGGAGTGAAGGTATTAGGATCGTATACTAAAGGAGTCATGATTAATGGTACATATGGAGCATATACAGCACCACTTTCTAGGAACTGACCACCTCTAAATCCTAATAGGATAGTGTTTTCAGTCATATAAGGGTTTTTGTATACTTTATATCTACCGTTAAGTTGTCCAACTTTTTGAACACCCATTGCAAACTCAGCTTGGTCACCGTCAGTTTGTGCAGCATATCCTGGAATAGATTCTAAGATAGTTGCAACTGCTGGAGAACATACTAGGAAGTTAGCACCTCCTCTAAGAGTTTTTTGGTGAATTTTGTTAGATACTTTTTGGATTTTAGTTCCTAAAGTTTGGAACCATTGTCCTTGAGTATTGTAGAATCCACTTGAAGCAGTAGCCCAAGCAGAACCATTCCATACTCTATTGTTTTCAGCAGACCACTTTTCAGTTGTTCTTGCACCGCCGATCAACATATCTAAGATCTCAAGATCAATCTCCATAGAGATATACTCACTCAATAAAGATGTTAACTCAGCCTCAGCATCAATACTGTGGTAAGCGTTAAGATCTTGAGCGAATTCTGGAGTCCATTGTGCTTTCAACTTTCTAGTTTTAGCAACAACTGCCTCAGATTTTAACTCTACATTGATTTCTGGGATGTTGATAGATCCAGCAGGAGCGTCTTCAAAGTCTCCTCTTGAATTGTCAGCTGGTACAGCATGCCATTTGATAGCACCTGTAATTGCACCTGCAGCAGTTGCTGTTTTAGCGATTACAAATACTAAATTACCACTACCGTCAACATAAGTCAATTCAGGGTTAGAAGTAATGTCAGTTGACCCAGATAAGATTCTGAAAGCTCTTACACCGTCAACATCATATCCAGCAGGAGCTGCAGCAGATACTGTAAAGTAATCAGCAGGATCCTTGTCGTCGTCAAAGTTTACTGATGCAGATGCAGCAGATCCAGTAGCGACAGCAGATAGAGCAACGTCAGATCCAGTAGCGACAGTATATCCGAATGCACCAGCACCGTATAGACCACCAGAAGGATCAACATCTACTCCCATTTTATTCACAACTGATACGTTTCCGTATAAGCTTGAATCGTTAGTTTTTCCGTGTCCAGCAGTACCGTATTTAAAGTCTAAATAAAATACTAGTCCAGAAGGAAGGTTCATTGGTTGTACAGAGACGAAATCTTTAGATGAGATTTGTGCGAATACCTTTCTTACTAAAGGTAGAGCAACACCAGCCCATTGTTCAGATCCACCACCTGCAGCGCCGATTGCAGAAGTACCAGTAGATGATTGCTCAGCTACGATTTGTTTTGCTTGGTTCTCTAACATGATAGACATGTTAGCTGTGTCTTTTTCGTTTAGACCTTCAAGCAATCCAGAAGCACCCCACTTATCAGCTAACCTTTTTGCGTCTTCTTGAAGGGCTTTGTAGCCGTTCGCGCTTTCTAATAGGTTGTTAATTTCCATGATAAATTAAGTTTTTAAAAATTTGTGTTAATTTGATTAAATAATACCAGCTAATTTTTGCATTCTTTGCACCGCAGAAGATACTTCACTAATTACTTCTGGTTTACTTGCAGTAGTTCCAGTAGCTTTAGATGCACTTCCTAATTTGCTTTCGTTTACTTTAGTTGTCTTTTTAGTTACAACGTTTTCAGATACTGTTTCGAATACTAATTTTACTTCTTTAACAGTTTCTGCTTTATCAAAAGCAGCGATGATGTTAACTTTTTGACTCTCACTAAGGTTGTTAGCTTTGAATACTTTATTAACATACATAAGTTTTGCGTTTAGAAGATTTACTTCCTGTAGTTGACTCTGTAAAGTTTCAATAGTTGCTAAAGCTTCTGTTAATTCAGAATTGTCTTCTTCTTTAACTTCTTCTTCGTTTACTACATCTTCTTTTACTTCCTCTTCTACTTCTTCAGTAACTTCTTCTTCAATTTCCTCGTTAGTAGCTGATTCTAACTCGGCTAATAATTCGTCTAGATCGATTTCGTCATCTTCAGCACCTACTTCCATGTCGTCCATTGCTGGTTCCATTTCCGCACCTGCGTCCATATCTACTCCGTCTAGCTCTTCTTCTCCACCGTCACCCATTTCTTGAGCGATAATGTCTCTGATAAGGTTCTTTAGGTCATCGACTTCCATGTCTTTAACTTCAATATCCTCATCTTCCTCTTCGGCTTCTACCTCTTCGTCGCCTTCAGCTTCGTCCTCAGATTCTTCTGAGTCATCCTCGGCTTCTACTACGTCTGATTCTTCCATCTTATCATCGTCGTCGCTATGCATTGCTTCTTCTACTCCTTCAGATTCTTCAACAGCTGTATCAACTGCTTCCTCTACTTCTTCTTCGACTTCGTTTACTACTTCTTCTTCAACTTTGGAATCTTCCATTTCTTGAAGTTTAGCAGCTAACATGTCCTTTAGATGTGGAGTTAAAGACTCTTCTAGAGCTTCTTTAGCGTTAGCAATAGCGGCTTCTCTAATAGATTTAGCTTCAGCAATAGCTTGCTTGAATAAATCTTTGTTTGCCATTATTAAAAATTTTGTTTGATTTCTACGATTATTTTAATCGTAATAGGAAAGTTCGTTTTTTTTCATACAGTATAGATGACTGTATATTCGTATATAAATATATACTTATTCTGGAAAACTAAGTAAATCTGAAAAAAATTATACTACACCAGATAACTTAGGTGCTAACTTTTTAACCGCTATTATAAGCTCGTCTGCTTTAGTACCAGAAAGTCCTGCTTCAACTGCACCCATAATAGGGCTGCCAGATGTTAAAGCTTGAATTGAGCCGTAAACCGAGAATGCAGCTGCGATGGCAACTCCGACATATAAAAGAAATTCTGCAGCTGTTGTTAACTTTTCATCATTTACTTTACCATTTTCATCAGTATAAAATTTAGATGCGAACCCAGTGTTTTTTATAACCCACTTGATAATCTTAATATACTTCTTATGTAAGTTATGACCTTGATCTTCTATCCATTTAGCAGCTTTGACTTCTTTATCTTGTTCCTCTTCGCTTTTGCCTAGAAGTTTTTTAAAAATTTTTACTACCCACTGTACTATTCTACCTATATATTCTATAATTTTTGGAGCTGCTAATATTGCGCCAATAATTAAAGGAATGCCTACAGCTTCATCTAATTTTCTTTGTTCTTCTTCAGAAAGAGTGGATAGAGGAAGGTCATCACGTAATGGGGCTTCTAAAGCTAGCCTTAATCCTCTTTCTTCTGCGGATTCTAATATAAGTTCAGATAGTTTCATTACGCTCTTAATATATCGTTAATAATAGAATCTAAATTCATATATTTAGAAACTTTCTTTTTACCTTCATTTAACGATATAGGGTTCATAAATGCACCGTGAGTAGAAGGATTAGATACAAAGTCCCAACATACTAATTCAAAGTCTGGTTGTACTTCTAAATTACCTTCGTTAGTCTGTTGAACTGATCCGGTACCTCTAGAACTAATACCGATAGTATGTCCTGCTTTGATTATTTCTTTTACAATATTACCTGCTGGTGTATTTAGTAACTCAACTTTACCCATTAAGTCATCACCTTTCCACCATAGGTCTTTTACAATATGAGAAGCATTTTTTAAAGATACAACAGGAGATTCAGGATGATCTAATTCACCATATGCATTACCATTCTTAACGAATTCATCCATATACTTACTCATCTCTCTTTCTAATATAGCTTTAGAATAAACTCTACCGTTTTGATTCTTAGCTGTTGCTCTTTGCATAACACCTTCAACCTCAAATACACCTGGTCTAGTTTTTGACTCGGTAATAATAGGCCTAAATGTTGATACTTCTACTAATAATTGTGCCATGTCTTATTTTTTAGTCTCTCTTAATGATCCGTTTACCGGAGGTGTATAAACAGTATCTTTAACTGGTTCTGCTTCTCCTAAAGGAGCTTCACCTGAGTTATGTCTGTCTATATCTCTTTGAGAGATAACTCTTACTTTTGGTTGATCTAATCCTTTTGTAAAACCTTTTTTAGTTACAGGTCTAAGATCTTTTATAAATGCTGTTTCAATAGCAGGAGCTAAAAATCCTCCTACTTTTAAGCCTTCTTCATTTCTTATATCCCCCATAGCATCAAATGCTTTCTGAATCTTACTTCTAGTCTTGTCGTAATATGATTCTATATCTGTTACTACATCTTGTAATTGTAGTAGTACTGATTTCATTCCTTCAAATCCTCCGTAAGTATCAGTCATTTTAGCTAATTCTTGAGTAGCAGCTTCGTTAAGAGTGCCTTCTTCTAGTACTTTTGAAATGATAGCTTTAATGTTTTCTTTCACCATTTCATCTTTACCCATTGCTGTTTTGATAGCTTTATCTTTAGCAGCCATATAATCATCTCCATCAACGTCTCCGTCTCCGTCGTGATCTTTACCTTTCTTTTCATTTAAGTTATAATGATCTTGTAAAGCTTCGATAACTTCTTCTGCTTCTTCTGCTTCACTGAATCCTGATTCTCCTGCTCTATCTTGAATTAAAGAAATAAATTCATCTAAGCTACCTACTCTTTCAGTTACTACTGCTTCAGCTTCTTCTAATTCTTTTCTATTAGGATTAGCTCCTTCATTAAATCCAATTAAAGTTTGCTTGATAGCTTTCTTAAAGTTTCTAATATGATCTAAAGCTTCTGATTTATCTCCATCATTAATAGCATCGATAGCTAAACCTAAATGACTGTTTTCTGAATGATAATTAACATCTTCAAAAGAGTCATATAAAGCTTGTAAAGTAGCAATTGGAGTGTTTAATCTAATCTTCATACCAAATTCTAACATACCTTCATAATCGAAGTCAGAAGAAAACAGATCGCCTGGTTTAAAAGCTTTTACGGGTTTATCTTCTCTACCGTACTTTTCGATAGCTTTCATATCTTCGTCAGATAATTTTTCTTCCATATTTTTAGCAGCTGCCTTATACTTGGTAGCATCGCTTCCGCCAGTTTCTGGTTTCTTATTACCTTTTCTATCAACACCCATTACTTCTCCAACATCATCTCTATTGATAGTTTCGTATTCATCGTAATTATTCCATACATCATTGATGTCGTTATAATCTATATCTCCGCTAAAAATATCTACTCTATGAGTTCTGATAAAGTCTAAAGCATCTTGAGTACTTACTTTATGACCTGAATCTGGATGGCCATTTATAGTTAAAAAATCTATAATTTTTCTAAGAGCCATTTTTCTATTATGGTTGACTGTTCTTTCTCCATCTATACCTGGTTCGGTAGGGATAGGATCGGCTTCTTTAATACCGTGTAGTTTGTCATACCATGCTTTAAATTCTGGATCTCTATCTAAGTTAGCTAATAATTCTGGAGCTAATGAATCTAATCCGTGATCGTCTACCTGCTGTATAGCTTTTTCCGCATCGTCTGGATCTTCCACGTATTTTAAAATAATATTAAGTAAAGCATTCATACTTTCATCATCAAATACTGTTGGTACTCCAGCTTCTTCTTTTAAGTCGGCTTTTTTCATACCGTTAAAAGTATCTACCTTATTTTTTTCATTTGGTTCAACCATTTGATCATGCTTGTCGACCTTATTAGACTCGCCTGACATTAGATTAAGGTAGTGTAGTGGATTCTTTTTTAAATTTTTTAGAGCTTTATCTTTAGCTTTAGCTTGATCCTCTTCAGATACTTTATCATGAGACATAAGTCCCATTGCTTCTAATTCAGCATCGACTCCTCTTCTGATAGCTTCATCAGATATATTGTCGAAAGCAGAATATTCTGGCATTTTATCTGCTTCAGATATCATTCCTTTCTGTTTAAGTATGTTTACAGTATCTTCAAATCCTAAGAATTGATTGATAAGTTGGGGCCATGCCATACGAGCATCTCTTACGAATTGTTTCTTTGAAAAGGATTCGTTTAATACCCCTCTATATTTTTCAGTTAACGTTTTCATCTAAGTAATCAAACATTTTAGTGTTATAAGGTCTTTTTTTTTGCTTCACAGTCTTGTAACCTAGCTTTTCAGCTTGTTTTGTCGCTCTATTTTTTTTATTGCCTTTTGAAAAAGCAAATGGAGTTTGATAGCCTGCAACACCGGCTGTCGTACTCAATTCTTCTATTACTTCTCTTACTGCTTTAATTAACTTACTTCGTTTCATAGCTTACGCATTTCGTTAACTAGATCGTAGTATTGCATTAAATTAATAAGATGGTTGTCTGTAATCTTTTCAGTTTTCTTAATAAGGTTAATTCCTTTTAATACTTCCTGTAGTTTTATTTTTATTACTTCGTCTTTGATTTTATTTGCTAGTTCATTGACTTCTTTTCTAATCTTTTCTACTTCTTCATTAACTAAGTTTCTTAGTCTAGTAGTAGAGTTAACTGAAGTAATAAATTCTTTTAAAATATTCTTTTGTTCTGGTAATAAAGATTTATAATTAGAGTTAAATTTCTCTAATAAAATCTTATACGTCAATAAACGTAAATCTTTATCATATTTAGAATACTCTTCTATTAATGTATCTTTAACTGCTTCTTTATCTATTTCACTAGATGTTAAATGCTCTAATACAGTTAGTTTATTGTTAACCAAAAATTCTGGGTTAACTAATGTTGGGTTATTTTGAGCTTCTAACAAACAGTATAAAGCTGCAAGAGGTTTATAGTCTCTTACTTGAATAGCAAAAAAGTCTTCTATGTTATAGTTTTCTTTTAAATCTGCTATTAATTTATATTTAGACTCTTTTAAAGTCTTCTGGTTAAATTTTCTTGAAATTTCGGTTATTGTAGATACAACTGTTTCTGCTTTTGCTTCACTTAAACTATTATTCTTTAGAATATAATCGTATAATTTTAGTTCTTTAGCTAGAACAGTATTACCGCCGAAGTATTTCTTTAATATACCAACAGCAGCCGATTCATTTTTGGAAAGCGTATCAGCAGCTATTTGTTTAACTAACAGTTCGAAAATTAAACCGGTATTTTTAAACTTTGAATGTTTTATCTTCATAATATACGGTTACTATATATAAATATGGGTTAGTCCTCTAAATCTCTTAATTGAGTTTCATCTAAGAGGTTAGACTTGGTTTCTTCTGTCTTTTCAAAGATTAATTTCTTTTTATCTTCGAATGAATCTTTAATTTGATGATATATAGTTTGTGCTTTAGTAGTATTAGTTTCCATCATATTTTCATTGTCTGATGGAAATCCTCCGTGCATACCGTGAACTCCTAATCTATCTCTTCCACCCATAGGATCGTCGTTAGTACCGTATACTGACATTTTTTCTTTAGGTCTACCGCCTTCAGGTCCTACTTCATTATATCCGTCTGGTACAGATCCCATTGCTCCGCCTTTCTCTGTAGCGGTAGCTCTTCTACCGTACATTGAGGCTAAGTCATGAGGAGTACCATATGATCTACCTGATTTTGCAGGATCATTACCTTCAGCTTCTATTTGAGCATGTCTAAAGGCTCTCTTACCATCTTCTCTAACTAAATCTCTCATCTCATTATAAGTATCTTCTGACATATCAAATATATTTTCATAAATGTAGTCTGAAGAGAATAACTTAGAGTCTTTCATTTGATTAGCTAGATCAATTTTTTCTTTTAATAGAGCTACCTTCTCTTGTTCGTATATTACAGAAGGATTAGTAAGCTTTAATTCGAAGTTGGTTAAACTTTCTCCGGTAAAACCTTGAGTATATAAATGAACCAAAGCTATTTTAGTTAACTCTGATTCAATAATTTTTTGTATTCTTTCAACAGTTCTAGCGAACCTAATATCTTCTGCTGCTAGTGTTGCTTTACCCTGTAAGTCTCCTTCATATCCAAAATATGCTTTCGGTATTTTAAGAGCTGCAAACATTTTAGCTTGTAGATATTGAATATCATTTGTTCCGTCATAATCTAAACCTTTAGTAGTTTCGATTCTAGTTGACTGATCTCCTCCACGTACAGGTATGTAGAAGTCTTCCATCATATTCTGCATGTTAAACTTCAAGTTATATTGACCTGTGTTAGGATCAACATAAGGAGTCTTTTTCATAGTGTTGATAGTCTTTTGCATAAACTGATCAACTTCTGCAGGAGGAATAGAACCAACATTAACAAAGAAAGTTCTCTTTTCAGGAGCTCTCATTATACGATGTATTAACATCGCATCTTCCATTAACGTTAATTGCTTATATATTTTTCTAGCTGGTTCAATGTATGATCTACCGTAAGGTAAGTAAGCATGATCTGATATTAACCTAAAGTGAGCTACTTCGTAGTTATCTAAAGTGATAACTTTATTATCTCTTCTAGGAATATAATTAGGATCTTGAGAAGCGGCAATGCCGTCGGGATCTATAGTAAATTGAACTTCAGAAGGTTTTTCAGGATTAGCACCTTCATGTCTTGCTATATTATATACTGTATAAGGAAGGACGTTATAAACTCCAAACTTTTCTGCTATTTCTAACTTTAAGAAGTAATCTCCGTACTTTAACATTCCTCTAGTCCAGGACCATAAGTTAAACTCTACGTTTAGAACATCATAAAATAGATTATAAAGTACTCTTTGTAGGTTTTCATCTGATGATTTAACAGATAGTACTTCTCCAAGATCGTTTTTTAAAGTAGCTTCATCAGCTAAAATATCTAAGGCAGAAGCAATAATTGGATCAGTGTCCATTGCTTCATAGTCTGAGTATAACTGTATTCTTAACGTTTGGTAGTTAAGGTTAGGACTAAATAAGTTTTTACTGTTAAATACGTGTAATCTTGAAAATCTGTCAATTAACGCGTTCGTTTTAAAGTCACCAGTAGTCTGTATACGGTTTACATCCGCCACCTTAAGTTCGGTACCGCCTACGTTTCTTATTATTACATCCGAAGAGAAGAGTCTTTGTAGTCTTCCAAATAATGATTTATCGGCCATTCAATGAATATTTAGATTCAGTATATATTATAAATAGCTACGTTACAATAACCAAGATATATCTTCTTGCTGTCCATAGCCATTATCTATAAGATAAGGATTATTTTGCTGATTTCCAACTGATTTAATGACAGCTTTGTTTTTAGCGTTTAGATTCTGAAAAGAAGATAATTGAGCTCTAGCTAAATCCATACCTTGTTGTCTTAATCTCAATGCAGTATCTCTAACGTATAATGCAGTTGCTGCTGCTATTAGTAAATCATCGTTATAGTTAGTCTGTGCTTGAGGTTTACCGTTTTTCCATACAAATACACGCATCTCTCCTAATAGCCTCTTAGATTGTATAGTAACTCCTCTTTCTCTAATGTACTCTATCATTTTAGCTACTACCAAAGGTCTAGTTCTAACTGACATGGTAAAGCCAGGTACTAGTTTATCTCTTTCATATTTAGACATATAGGATTCTACAGTTTCCATTTGAGAGGTAGAACTGTAGTATAAGTTACTGTATTGACGTTCTAATATCTGTTCTATAGTAGCCCATCCTATATTTGCATTTTCTACTACTAATAACGCATCGTTATACTCTGATGCAATTCCTACTAATACATTACCGAAGTCTTTAGGAGATAATTTACCTTTATATTCACCAACCTGTGTACAAGTTTCTATATCAAATATATGAAATGCAGAATAATCGGCAGAATCACCTCTAGCGACGTCAGCTACTACCATATAAGATTTAGTAAAATCTACTCCTTCCCATATCCATAAGTTACCATCTACACCTCTTTTTTCCAATGGTTCTTTTAAGTATGTTTGCTCGTAGAACATCATATCATCTGGTTCAAATACTGTATCACCAGAAGCTAAGAAATCACAATCACACTCTTGTCCGGCCATTCTAGGTCCTAGATCTGAGTCTTGTTGATCTCTCCATTCTTGATCTCTTTCAGGATGTACCGTCCAAGGTAATCTTATAGGTAAGAATGAATTCTCACCACTTTCAGCTTTTTCCCAAGTTTGATGGAACCAGTTACCAATACCATTAGGTGTTGATAGAGCCATACATTGACCACCGGTTGCTAGTGTTTGTTGTGCTGCAGTAAACGTTTCGTCAATGTTATCAACAAAGGCTGCCTCATCGATAAGTAGTAATGATACTGCTTCGGATCTTGCTGCATCAGTATTAGAAGATTTCGCTGTAATTTTAGATCCATTTTTTAATCTTAAAGATAATTTATTCTTTTCTACTGCTTGTAACCTTAACCATTTAGGTAACTGATCGTACATAAACATTGTCTTAGAAACTAAGTTACGAGCAGTTGCTTGTGTTGTAGCTAATGCTAGTACGTTTTTATCTTTATGAAATAACATTAACCATAAAGAATAAGCAGCAGATAAAGTTGAGATACCTAACTGTCTTGACTTTAAAGTAATTATGTATTGATTGTCTCTAAATAAATGTAGTACTTTAGACTGGAAAGGATAGAGATTAAATAATATTCTACCTCTAGTAGGGTGTTGAATATAACAGTACTTCTTCATAAAGTACGCCGGATCTTTGGCGCACTTGATATACTCTTGTGCGATTATTTTTTTTATGTCTTGACTCATAACTTTAGAAGTTATAACTGAATCGTGGTAAGCCGTCTTTCATGTAGATAGAAATCTTAGTACCAACTGCATCTACTAATTTATTTGCAGGTACTACAGCATAATTTCCAGACTTATCATCTAAGAAGAATATTTCTTCAAATTCTTCAGTTTCTGTATATAACTTTATCACTTTTTTAGAAAACGCTTGTTCTGCAGCATCTGCATCTATTTCGTTTCCTTTTTTATATTTCTTTAAACTAAAATCAGAAAAATCTATTCCTGGGTAGTTACTTCTTAATGCACCATCCATTGCATCTATCGATGCATCAATTTTATCACTTTCTTGTTCTGCTACAACTGCAAGGATTGTGTTTAATCTATGTAAAGGTCTTTTACCTTTAGTATCTACTTGAATAGGATTATCTAATTTTGAATTAACTGCTGATATAGCATCCTGTATAAATTTCTTATCAGTATTTTTACCAAATTGAGCTTTTTGGCCCATTGGTATAGCTCCTCTATTTTTTACTTCAATACCTTTCTTACCAACTCCAACATCACCAGAAGGAGTATCTCCATTAACATCTGCTGTTAAAGCACATAGAAAAACCTCTCCTTTACCTGTAGCTACATTACCTATTTGAGGTTTGATATCGAATAAAAAATTAATCGTTTCATCTGAGAATAATTTTTTAAATTTTTCTTTTAAGTTACCAGAGGAACCTAAATCAGCATAAGTTATAGCACCGTCGGTAATATACTTATGATATGTTTGAATATCTCCATTTTCTACCATTCTGTTATAAATGGTTTTAGAAATAGAAGCTACTGATTTGCCTTGTTTATCTAAGAACGATAGTACATCATCCTTATAGGCTACACCAGATATACCGTTGAGTATAGATTTTAATTGTTCCGGAGAAAACTCTCCTTTTTGTATGGCATCAATAACTTCTGCTTTAGATATTTGTCCATCTGCATTAGTTAATTCAGCAATTAATTTATCTAATATTGCTTTATCTTCAGCATTATCCATAGATGGAGTACCTGTTTTAGATCTCCATGCCCATTCTGTATATAATCTATCTGTTACGTTCATTATGCTTCTGGTTCTTCTGCTGGTTCTTCAAAATCAACTGGTTCTCCTGTTAAGTCAGCTCCACCTTCTTCACCGCCTTCTTCTCCTCCAAGGTCGTCAACTCCTAGATCGTCTCCACCACCTCCGGCAGCATCATCTCCAGGAAAATCACCTCCACCGCCTCCAGAAGAGCCTCCTGAATCTACATCAGCAGCTTCTCCTTCTCCGGCTCCGGTCATTGGACCTTCTTTGTATAATACAGCTAATTTATCTAACGCTTGTTGATAATCGTTTATTTTGTCGATATAAAATCTTTTACCCATTATTTGAGCTTGGAATCCAGTACCGGTCCATTTTAAGATATAATCTTGACCGTTCTTTAAGTTGATTCTAAATTCAGTAGGTCTTGGAGAAATCCAATCTACACTATCAACAAATTCTTTAAAGTCTTCTGTTTGTAGTTTTATAATAGCTGCTTGTAGTGTAGGAAATTTAGCTAGTATTTGATCTGTAGCATCTTCCAGTACTGTATCTTTAGGAGCTTCTTCATCACCTTCTTCTTCAGGTTCTGGCTCTTCTTCTTCTTTAATATCGTCTAATAGACTTTCTGCTAAACTAAGTTTACCTTCTTTATAGTAGTCTGGATCTTCATAGTAATCGTCTTCTTCTCTTCTACGTTGTTCGTAGTCGGTATAATCATCATATCTATCTTCATCACTTTGAGCGTAATTTAATAAGTCGTTTAACGCAGCACTATTATGTAATCTAGGATTTATAATTCTAAGTGTATTAGGATGAGTATCACCTCTTCCTGTGAAGAGTTCGTAATCTATACCTTCTTCATATTTCTTTTTTAAATAATCTACAACAGCTTGTATTGCGTCTAAATCATATCCAAAATGAACTTCATCATTTGAATTTTCATTTATATCGTATCTTTGCAGTGCGCTCATTATACGATCAATTTTCTTATCTATATCATTAAGTATAGCTCCATAATCATCTGCAATTGGACCTCCTTCAGGTTCAGCTTCTTGCTCCATATTTCTTAAAACATCAGCTCTTTCGTCTTCTAAGTCTTGAAGTTTTAATCTCAAGTCCATAGCTTTCTCTAAACTGATACCACGGGATTTAGGTGCTTTATCTTTAGGTTGTTGTGCTTTCATTCTAGCAGCTCTCACTTTGATAGCAACTGGATCGTTAATATCCATTCTTTCATTAATCTTAGAAAAAGCTGATTCGATGCCTTCCATCATTCTTTGCATCTTAAGCAGATTATATTGCTCAGGTCTTTCTGTTCTTAGGTAGCTTTGTAATTTTCTAAAATTAGTTTTAGTTAATTCGAAAAACTCTCTAGCTGCTTGATCAGTTCTTATATCATCAGATCCCATTAGTTTTTTAATGTCACTTATAATATCTGAAAAGTTTTTATATAGAGATCCAAATGAAGGTAATTTAATTACCTTATGTCCTATAGAGCCTGTTTCTTTATTTTTTTCATATGTTTTAAAGTAAGTATCCATATTAGAACTAAAGAAATCATGCTTACCGCCAAACATCGGTTCACCATATCTTTTAACAATACCAGCTCTTTGTTTATCTGTTAAGTCTTCCCACTGAGTAACTCTACTTCCAGCTTTCTTTTCCATGTCAGCTTTTGGCATTTCATCTATAGTACCAGAAGTATTTCCTCTATCTTTATAAAAGTCATGCTGTGCTTGTGCTTCTCGGCCTAAACCGCCCATCACATGATCAACTATGTCTTTTAAACCTTCAGCTGAAATAGCTACTGGTGTGTAGTTACCATCTGTCATATAAGAATCGATTCCAACAACACCTGATTGTCCTGCTTTTCTCATTCCTGCTTTGATAGCATCTTTTTGATCAATTCTATAACCACTCATTCTACTGATTGTAAACTTATCAGTGTCTTTATTATACTGGAATATTACTGCTTGAGGAGCTCTACCTTCACCTTTACTTACCATATAACCTTCTACTCCTTCTTTAGGCGGGTAACCATCTGGTCTACGTTCTGTTAGGTCGTACCCTTTTGACTTAAAGTAATCAAATAATCGGCCACCATCCATTTCGTTAAGTAGCTGTCCGTAGGACTCTAATATGAGTTTTTCTAATTTATGCATATTATTTGTTTTTCTTTTTGTAGTCTTTATGCCAGTGTTCTTTTTGAGTAACTATTTTAAGTTCTTCAACAGGAATATCTTCTACTACTTTTTTACCTTCTTTAAATAATACGTCATAATGAGTAACAACATATTTATTTCCTTCTTTTATCAAAGTATGTTTCTCTGGAATGCAAATACCTTCTCCGTATGTTTCATGTACTACTTTCGCTGCACAATCGTGTTTATATCCAGGAGCTGATTCTTTGGATAGTTTATCTAAATACTTAGCTTGATCGCCATGTCCTTTAACAGACTTCTTTAATTGCTTTACAATCTTTTTAACGTCTTTCTTTTCTTTCTTATTTAATTCAGCTTCATTCTTTTCAGCTTTAGTAGCGTAAATAGCTTTTCTTTGAGCGTCAGATTTATACTTACCTTCATCCATATCATCTTCTTCTTCATCGTAATATTCTTGAATCTCTTCGATGATAGATTCTAATGTAGTGTCGTATCTATTAGAACTTGAACCGAAATCAAAGGCACCGTAAGCATCTCCTTTAGATAGCATTCTTGGAAACTTCTCTCTAACAATTTCTCTAGCTTCATCTCCTTTTTGAGCCAACTCATCTAAAATAGCTTGTAGATCATAGATAGCATTTTTTTGATCTGATGAAAGTTCTGTTAGTTCTTGTCCTTTATGAGTACCTGCTACTGCTTGATCTAAATGTTTTTCTAATTCTTTCTTTTTAGCAGTTAAATCTTTTAATTGATCTACTACTGATTTATCACCGGCTTTATATTGCTTTGCTAATTCTTTCATCTTATTAACAACTTGACCGTATGCTTTTTGAATTTTAGCTGCTTTTATTTCATCCATATTTTTACGTCTTGGATATTGAGTTGACATATCTCTTAAGTCACCAACAACTGATTGCATTGCTTTAGCTAATGTTTCAAACTGATCAGCAGTAACTTGAATATAATCTCCTCCAAATTCAGTTTGTGATGGTACTGTAATTTGTACCATTACTCCTTTTTTACCACCAGAGAATCTTTTTATTTGCATCCCTCCTTTATCGTATAATTCAGTACCTTCGTTAACTCCTTCTTCTAAAGCTAACTTATCAATAAGAGGCTGCTTTTCTTCTGAGTCTAAATAATGATATGCTGCAGACATATAATCTCTAGCTAAGATTAATTTCTTTTGCCACCAGTTAGGAAAATCTACTTCTCCGTCTACTTGATCATATTGAGCTAATTTCTTTGCTAATTTAGCAGCATAGGTAGCTGTTTCAAAAGCAGAAGACTTTAACATACTAGGCTCATCATCTTGATGTCCTACATCTAAATCTCCTCCTTGATCTTCTACTTCATTTTCTTTTAAGTACCCTAATTGTTTAGCATACTTATATCTCAATCTAGCATCATCACCAGGTCTTTTACCGAAAGTATAGTTAGGGTCTCTTCTAACTGAGATATCAATATCACTAGCAGCTTTAGAACCAAGTTTTTCTGTATCACTAAATCCTAGTGCATTTTCTTCAATTGATTCATCCATTTCGGCTGAATGATCTACTACTTCAATATCGTTAGCTTGTAGATCCATCACTACATCATTCATAAATCCACTTGGATCTTCGTCTGGTTCTTGATATAATTCTGGGTTTTCTTTTCCTTCTGGATCGTCATACATATCGTCGAATCCGTATTCATGTCTGAATATAAAGTATATAATTACGTTTCCTGCTCCGTCGTCGTCTACTACTTCTGTTTTTACGTAAGTTGGATCTACATTATTATCTAAAATAGACATTGTCTTTTTGTAATCTCTTCTAGATACTTTTAAGTAATGGTGATCATCTCCTTCTCCTTCTTTAACTCCCACTTTATCTCTTTTAGCAAATACCTTTTCTTTGTCTTCATCAGATAGTTGACTAAAATCCTTACCCCCAAATTCTTTATGAGCAATTAAATCCAATCTATCTGTTTCTTCATGGCTCAACTCTCTACCTTTATAATTTACTTTTTCATTTAGAGATTTGAAGTGTTTTAATAGCTCATTTGCTAGTACATCAACGTTAACGATTGCCTCTCCTGAAGGTTTAACACCTACATTAACTAGCTCTTTGTCAAATGAAAAATCCACTAGGTGCAACGAATCGTCGCTAATATAAAAAGAAAATTCATCTTCTCCTCCTTCACCTTTGTATACTACTTGAATATCAAAACTATTGGTATCTATACGATGAGCTTTCATTCTAGCTAATTCATCACCAGCTTTTTTTAATGCTATAGCTAATGCCTTTCCTACTTGTGTAGCGATGGCTTTAGTCTCATTTTTATCGAATTCGACTCCTGAGGTTTTATCTAATTTATCCACTTCTTTTAGTTTTTGTCCTTTTGCAGAATCAATTCCAGTTATATTTGGATCTTTTTTAAGGTCCATAGCAGTTTTTCTATCCATTGCAACGGCTTTAGTATCGCCGCCTTTGGTAGAGATAAACATAGTTTCTTCTTTTTCTGCTAATTGCTTCTGTAGGGATTCTTTTATGGTAGTGAGTTGCTCTACTGTTTTAGTAGAGAAGTGTTTATCTAATGCAGGTGACTTAGTAGAGTGAATGCTTTGCAAAGCGGATTCTACCTGCGTTAGACGGTTTTTGATTTCATCGTACGTCATCGTAGTGTGTTTTATTGTATAGCTATATAAATAAATAGATTAACTCTCCCAAATAATGTTTTTAAACTTTTCAGGGGATAATCCAAAATAATCTGTTCTCCATTGAGTTTGATCAAAGAAATCTAAATTATACCATTGGTCTTTCTTTTTCCATAGCTTTTTAGCTATATCATCCCAATCTTGTTTAACAACGAATTCTTCAATTTCTTGTTTCTTTTCCATCACATGGCAGAAATTAAAAGAATCCCATTCATAGTGAAAAACTTCAAAAACTGCTTCTGGAGACACATAATCTATTGATATATCTATTCCCCATTTGGGTTTCATTTTAACTAATTTCCATAACATTGGATTATCTTCTTCAGCAATATGCTGTATTTGTTCTAATGCTGTGGAATAAAATCCTTTTCTTTCAAATAAGTCTGAATGGTTTATATGTGCTCCTTCTTTCTTATCCCAAGTAATCCAGTCGTATCTTAAACAATCTTCATGTCTTCTTTGGATAGGTTTAAAACCATTATAAGTAAGAAAAGCCTGTTCGGCTTTTGTAAGGTGATAACCATTTTGATCAAATAAATCTACACAGTTGGGATCTTTTAGAGTTTCTATATCTTCAGTAGGGTCTAAAAAATAAGCATTTCGATGTAATTTATTATCTGTTATTTTCATTCTTTTTTCCTGATTTCATATTAGCACACCAATGATACATTTTTCCTTTCTCACCGCCGTACTTTTTAGCTTTTGCTCTCAAGCTAGTTACAGAACCTTTACAACTAGCTCCAGATTTTTTTACTCTACCTGGTCTAGATTTACCTTTAACTTTACCATCTTTAAAGTTTTCATCTAATACTTCTTTTACGAGTTCTAATATTTGTGACTTTTTAAAGGGCATTTCTTCTTAATAATTCTCTTTTAATTATATTCTTTTTCTTTCTATAAGAATTACTTTCATACATCTTTTTTAATTCTTCTGTAGATGTATTAGACGGTGTATAATGAATCCAGGTAAATGTATTTAACATCTTACCTCTCTTGTCTTTATCGTATTGTTTAGTACTAGGTTTTAATTTAGCAGGCATTATTTCTTTTTCCAAATTTCGCCTCTTCTACAACGAACAACTGCCCCGGAGGCGTATGCTGACGGCCAGGTGTCATATTTTTGTTTTGCTAATCTAGTACATCTATCGTCTTTCTCCATTATAACCTCTTTACCTTCTCTTTCTTGTAATAAACCTACAACTAGATTTCTAATATCTTCTCTTGTTACTTTTGCTTTCTTAGTATTTTTCACGACTTGTTTTCCTTTAGATCCGGCTTTCTTTTTCTTTTGAGCTGTTGCTGCTCTTTGGCCTTTAGTTAAACTCTGTGCTTTAGCTTTTGGTAAACATCTATCAGGATTCTTCTTATTTTTAGAAGTACCACAAGGTCCTGCTATATTACCAGAGGATGATATTCTCACCCACTTTTCTTTTTTAAACCAATCACGTAAAGATTCCTGTACGAGTTCTCTCATAAAAGCATAAACATCGGCAGGTATCTTTTTATTGGTATCGGTCATTATCCTCCTATTTTTACAACTTCAGATAAAAGTTTAATTACAACACCGGTTAGTACTGTAAATAAAATCCATAATGCTTTATTGACTCCATCTCTCCATCTTGACAGATCTTGAACTTCAGCCATTTTATTTGCAAACTCTTTATCTCCTTGTTCCATTTTTCTCCTGAAGGCTGTGTTTTGATTTGTCTTAACGATTACTCCGTCTTCAGGATTGAGTAATGTATACTTTAACTCCGACATATCTTCTTTTAAATCCTTAACATCTTCTACCATAGCCTGGAGTTCTCCATTAGGCATATGTTTCTTTATATGTACAAGCTCTGATAATACGGATTCTAGCAGCTGCTTTTGTGTCATAATGCTTTGTAATAGTATTGTAAATATAAATATAAATATATACTACTCTACCTTACTCCGAAGGTATGTTATAAATTCTTGGAATTTGTCAGTATACATCTCTTTTGCCTTAGATTTATTAACCTTCCAGGTTTCTACATCACCCTGTTCAGTAACAAAAGAATCCTCTGCATTTAACATATCCTGTAGTTCTTGCTCTAGTTGAGCTATGAAAAATTCTATATTCCCTTTACGGGCATGTATTAAATAATTTTCATATTGACCGTTCCTTTTAAGTTCAGCTTCATAGTCAATAAAACAATTGAAACACATTTTATTAACCTTATAAATCTTTTTACTCAAATGGTGAGACATAGACCCACTACATTTTGGACAAGCTAAAGGAACATGTACTGCTTTTTTAGCTTTATCTAATTTGGTGATGTTTTGCTTTAAACCATTTTTAATGGTCCACTGCTTTCCATTTTCTTCCCAGATATCTCCTTCCTCATGTCTAGTTGATTGTCTATTATAGCCAGATTGATACTTAGTTTTAGACGTATAATCCTTATTAACTAAGTTTCTTATTCTCTCTACGTCTGATGGTCTAAACTCTTTTTTTAGAGCATTATCACTCATAACCTAATTCTTTTAGTCCTTGAATAGCAGGACCAATATCACCACCTTTAACTCTAAAAGCGATTCCTCCAGAAGCTATCCATTCTTTAATATTTGATTTTTTATCGTCTATAAGAATGCTATTTTCGTTAGCATATCTTTGTTTATCTGCTGAGTAAGCCATTATTACTTTAGGCTTAGGGTTTAAATTATTTTTAGCCCAGAGTTGTTTACCCAATCTAGATCCATTATCTCTAGAAGGAGAAGTTAAAAGGTCTGGTTTATATGGAGATATAAAGTTCCATAATTCTTTACCTTGCGGCATCCAGTCCATTCCAACCCAAAACCCTATACCTACAATCTTATCAATAAAGTTCCAAAACTCCTCTATGCCGAATATAGCTTCAAAGTCTTTAGGTTTTACTACCTTCTGAATATCTTTCATAGGGTAATAATCAGGACCTACTTCATTAAGTTTTTGATGAAATCTCTTTTCGAAATCAGTTAGTACACCATCCATATCACAGTATATCTTGTAAGGAGGTACTTCTTTTTGTTCCGGAAGCGGATAAGCTTCTAATAAATCTACAATACTTGTATTCATATAACCTTTATTTAACTATAGTTTCTTTATTAAATATAAGAACTTTTACGTTAAGATCCAACTTTTCTAGTGACTTTTTTTTCATAAGGCATATCTTGTATCATGGTTGTGCTTCCGCATTTACTACATTTTGCTAAATATGAACCTGTTTTCCAGTATGACTTGATCATATACTCGTTACAGCACTTCATTAACTATTCTTTAAATTATCTTCCCAGTTTCTAAAAGTTATATTGCCTAATGTATATGCTTCTTTTTCTAATTCTAATAACTTAGAATCAGCAGTAGTATCTTGTGTCTGTATATTATGTAAAGTACCTTGTAAGTTTTGCATATGATGAATCATTTCATGAGCATATGATCTTACAATATCTTTATCATGTCTTCCTAAGGTATATAAAACTATTTCTCTAGCATTAGGATCGTAGTATGCTGTTTTACCAAAAAAGTTAGAAGCATTTGCTTCATCTTTTCTTAATTTAACTTCAGGTAAAGGTTCTATATTCATTCCATTATCCAACATGTATTCTGTTAGAGAAGTAATATAGTCTTTGAGTTGAGGTTTGGATTGTTCTACACCTTCTTTCATTTCTGGATGAAACATAAACTTAACAATGGTAGCATCTTTAGCTACTTCTTTACCGTCTATTTCTATTCCAATTGGATAAGGTTTAGTTTTATCATCTGCCCAATAAGCTACGTCGTAACTTTTATCTTCATTACTTGTTACTAATAGACCTCTATTGTATGTATCTTCTTCTGCTTGGAGTACAACCATTTTACCGGTAGGAAGAATCATATCACCCATTAGTTTAATATCACCTTCGTCGTACCCGTCTTTATTATATCGATTTTCCTGTAAATTAGAAATATCAACAACCCATATTTGAGGGTCGATTCCATTCTTTACTAATCCTGATAGTCTGGTATTACCAGCAACTAAGTCGTAATCGTTGTCAGAGAACTTAACAGCTATCGACATTTCGATTGTACCTCTTTTAAATGCGTCTAAGAATCTTTGTTTTTTAGGTTCTTCTAAACTATCAAAGTTGAGGTCTACATTTCCTAAGTTTCTTTTAATAGAACTATAAGAAACAGGTTTTCCTTTTTTAGCTATATTTAACCAACCTTCTTTACCCATTTTTACAAATTCTGGGTATCGGTTAGCTTCTTCCCATTCAGCATCAAAGTTAGGATTAGTGTATGTTATGTCTTTATTTTCATTAAAGTAACCTTCTACAAATCCTTCAATATTTGATCCTAATATTTCTGCTACTATTTTATCTTTCAAATCGTTTAATATATTTAATATTTCTTCTCTAGATAATTCTTCAGGGAAAAAATCTACAATTGTATCTAAATTACCAGATAGTATATTCTTTCTAAAATCTGTTGCTCTTACTCCTGATCCAGGTGCTGATGCAAAAGCTAACCCTTGTACGTTATCAACGTTGTTAAATGTTGTAACTCTCCTTAGATCTACAAAGTCTTCTTCACCTCTTATCCCTGTTACTGCTACAAATTCACTTTCTGTATTTTCTCTTGCATAATCTTTAGCAGCAAACATTGGATTTTTTTGTCCATCTACTATTTCAACATTACCTAGATGTTTCTTATAAATATTCCAAATATGAGTAGCTTCCTCTTTATCTATTCCATTTCTTTCTCCTCCACCTATAAAAATGATTACTTTATCTATTTTAGGTTTATTGTTATTATTACCTTTAAATAAACTTGAAGCTTTATCTTGGTAATCATCTTTATTATATAACGTACCATTATAAGAGCCGTCGAGTAAAGATTTTACTACGTTAAAATGACCTCTATGAGGTGGTTTAAATGCTCCTGGGTATAATGCTATCATGCTAAAAATGCTTGTACTTTTGAATCTATTTCTTTAGGAGTTGAATGCTGTAAAAGTTTTTGAAACTTTTCATTAAATAACATATCAGCTATATTATCTAAAACTTCAGTTTCTCTTTGATCTTGTTTTGCTTTTCTATCTCTATACTTTTTTAGAACATCTCTCATTTTATCTAATCCAGGTCCTACTCCATTTTTATCATAAGCATCTTTAAATGCTTTCTTTAAAGCTCTATCTTCTCCGTACCCTTCTTTATCGTAATCTAAACTACCAATATGTTTTTTAAACTCTTCTTCTTCTTGAGTAGATAATTCAATAGGTTTTCTAAAAGTAGAACCCCCTATATTGTTTGCTTCATTATATCTTTCTAAATAATCTTTAATACCAGAAGGTCCATTTTTTGCTGCTGTATTAAAAGCTTCTATTTCTTTACTATATTTTCCTCCTCTATCGGAAACATGAATAGCTAAATTACCATTAGTAATTTTATCATATTCAGCAATTAGTTGGTAAACATTTCTCCAGGTTGAGAAGACAGCTGATCCGGGTACGTTTCTATCAGCTCTAGAAAAGTTAGAAATATAAGAAATCATAGGGTGAGTATACACCATTACCATGAATACATTATACCCTTTATTAATTAGCTCATTAACCTTCTTAGGGTTAGAAGCTGTCGTATCCCATACAAAGCTAGTTCCTTTGTCTGATAGTTCCTCCGCCTCTTTGTCCGCTAGTCGAGCCCCTTGAGATAGATTGTTGTACGCTGGATGATCCTTGTCTTCCACGTATTTGTCTGGGTTGACTTGGGGGAGTGATGATAGGTTTAACTGGTTTAACAGGTATGTTTTCCCTGCTCCAGCTCCTCCCGCCATTACTACCACTTTCGGGCCTGAGGTAGATTCTAGGATTAGATCTGTTAATTTGATCATTGTTATTTGAATTAGGTTTTAATATAATACGATTACCTCTGCTGCTTCCTCCAGAATTATTACTTCCTCTTCTTCCGTTTATAAAAACTCTAGGTTTATTAGCTTCGGGTAATTGTGATCTATAGTTATAAATAGGTGGTTTATAATACCAATCCCTATAGTACCAGCTATTAGGTCTATAGTTAAATCCGTAGTTAAACGGGTAATAGTAATTATGCCAGCCAAAACCATAGTTAAAGTTAAATCTGTTATTATCAAAGAAGTTAGTATAGTTATGTTTTTGAAATTCTTTGATTGGTATAGCTAAAGTATCACCTGTTGATGTTATAGTTAAAACTTTAGCTATTTTTACTTTTGGTACGGTACTTATCTGGTAAACACCGCAACTAGTTAAAAGTAAAGAAAAAAGAATTAATATTGTATATCTCATAATTTTAAAGTAGTTGGGTAACTATTATAAATAGGTTCAACCGTAGGATTCTCTAAACTATACAGTTTGTAAATAGTCTTAAATAGGTCAAAATTATAATCGATTTCATCTACTACTTTAATCTTCCAACCTTTGCCTTGGTATACTCCTTCTTTTTTTGAAGGACCTCTTGACTGAGCTTTCAACCAAATAATACCGGTTCTTTCTATTTTTATTCCTTTTGATTCTTCTAATGCTTTTGCATAAGAAGCTAACTGTAAATCGTAAGATTTATGAATACTATTAGAAGTTTTAATATCTAACAGCCATACTTCTCCATCCATTTTAACTACTAAATCAGCAGTACCAGCATACTTATGTTCATCTGAATAAACAAAATCTTCTGTTGATATAAGTTCTGGTTTATAAGTTGTCCAAAAGTCATGAAACTTTAATATCATCTCCCAAACTAGTTGAGAGTATTTCGCATTTCCATAGTCGTCCATCCATGAAACTTCTTCTCCTAATACTAACGATTCTGCTGCCTCATGAACTTGAGTACCTTCTTTCCCAGCTCTTCTCATAATAAGATCGGCACTATGCCCAACGTCCTTAAGCCAAGACTCAAAGAACTTATTTTTGGGCATATATTGGAGTATGGTAGTTACAGATGGGTAGTATACTCCTTCCGATCTTTTATACACTCTTCTATCTAAAAAATTAATTTGTTTTAACTCCGGTTGAAAGTCCAACCTCTTTTTTTCATTCTGCTTGAGAATGTTCATACCTTGTTTTATCATAGGTTTAATTTGTGCAGCATTAGACGAGATAGATCTAACTCTTCTGCTGATTGTATATATTCGGTAAAAGCTCGAAAACCCATTTCGGAAGGATCTTTATCCTCCATCTCTACTATAAAAACTCTTTTACCATTATTTAAAAATTGTTCTGCTATTTGTAATGCTCTAGTTTTAGCATCGTTATCTAAGGCAATATAGATATCCCTTACATTGCTTGTTATAATCTTTTTATAAAGTTCTTTAGAAATACTCTTACCCAATATAGGAATAGCGTTTCGACGTATTGCAATAGCATCAAATACTCCTTCACATAAAATGATAGGTGCATTCCAGTTAATCAGGTTTTCGAAAAATATTATGTCTTTGGAAGCTTCAGGATTTTTGTACTTAAAGTAGTTTCCATCAAAACTTCTTGCAACAAAAAAGTTGAGCGTACCGGATGAAGTATAACTTGGGACAATGACTCTTCCTCCATATTCTCCAGTTGTTGCGTATCCAACACCGTATTTAATAAAATCATTGTCGGTAAGTCCTCGTTCATATAAATATTTTTTTACTAGATTAGCTACAACTGATGTATTAGAAGCGGAATAGAGGGGTTGGTATTCTTTCGGTAGCTCTATTATAGATAGCTGCTTGTATTCTATTTGTGAACCTCTCGGTACATATTTTAATACTTCGTTAGCAGTATCTCTAGGAGTTTTTAATTGTTTAAGAAGTGACCTAATTGTACGTCCTTTAGTCTGGCATACCCAGCATTCCCAAGGATTATGCCCTTGTTCATTAGTGCTCATCTTAATCTCAAGCTTAGGCTTATGGTGATTGCAAAAAGGGCAATGGAAAGCGTGATTATCTCTTGCTCTCTTATGAGATTTGCCTAACAAATTTTCAATAGAGCCCAGTAGGAATGTATAATCCATACAATGTTCTGTAACTAGTTATACCTATAATATAAGAAGAATTAGTCTAAATATCAACTAATTTTAGATGTTTTTTCTGATTTACCATAACATTTGAAGGTCTGATATCTAATTCATCAGGGTTTATTCCATATTGTTGAGCTTCTCTTTCTACTGCATCAATCCATTCTTCCGGAATGTTACCTTTAAACTCTCCTAAAACCTCCATTTGTATAATACCTAATTTAGGGTTAATAACTTCTACATCGTATATTCTAGCGAAGTTATTTGTTTTTTTACCTTTAAGTAGTTGTGCGTGTTCTAATTCGATTTCGTCTGTAGTTACTTTATATACTCTGCCGTTAAGTAAATAAGCAGATCCGTAGTCACCTGAGCCGAGGTGCTTTCCTCCTTGATCTAGTATTTTATCAACCTGTTTTTCAAAATCAGGATCATAGTACAAAATCTCTCCTAATATAACATGTGATAATCTCATATCTTTAACTTACATCCATTGCATCATTGTGATCTGCTGCGTATCCTTTTTCTTTAAGTGCAGCCACAATTTGATCTAAAACGTCTATATCGTAGCTACTAGGAAGTTCTAATCCAGTTAAATCTTTTATAAACTTTTCTGCGTCGTCACCAAATCTAATTTTCTCTTTCCATTGTATATTAGCAGTTACTGGTTTATCGTATAAGTATATTCCGTAAAATCTTCCGTAATCAGTATATGTTATATCGATTCCTTTTATTTCAAAATCTACCTTAAACTCTAATATTACGCTACTTAACTTCATTGTTTATATATTTTAACTTTAAGATCTCCAGTTCCTTTTATTAAACGGTGATAGGTCTCTTTTGGTATAAATAGTTTATTTTCAGATAATACCTGTGGAGTGTCGTTATCTAGTTGGAATTTCCAATCTGTTTGATGCATAGCTTGAACGATTCTATCTTCTTTATCTCTATGCCAAACAAATTCAAAAGCTGATGTGTTAGATGAAAATTCTCTAACTGTATATTCTTCTGTTACCGATTCTGTATAAGGCCTACTCATTAGGTTGCGAACCATTTCATGAAAAATTCAGACCCTCCAGTATGAGTTCCAGAATACAGAGAAAAAAGGTTGCCTGTATAGGAATACCCGTTATTAAATGCTCCTGCTGAGTTATAAAATGAATAAGAAGACACACTGTAACCGTAATCAGCTGCGATTGTTAAAGTAATAACTGAATAGTCAGAGTAGCTTGTACCTCTAAGGTATAAAGACCTTCCGTTAGTAACATGATCTGTATGAGAAATTGATAATGCTGCTGTTCCGTTAGCAGCGTCACCTGATTTCCATTTCCACCCATTGTACGTAGTAGGGCTAGAAACAGTTACTGTACAGTTTGAAGCTTGTAATGCTATCACTCTGTAAGCTTTATTACTAATAAAAGAAAACTTATCTGCATTAGCAGCAACCCCAGTGTTTGGAGCATAATGATTTTCTAATATCTCTTTTGTGGAAATATTTGATGTAGGTTCGATTTTGAATGCTGAAGCAGAGTTTAGTTGAATGTCGCTTCGCAAACCAATATTTGTAGTCCCTGCGTTATATACTGGCATAATGTTGGTTTTTTTACCAGTACCCGGAGAAGTTAGAACTCCCCCCTAATGACTTCCAATATCTACCGATATTGCAAGACCAGTAACCGGCTTTAGTTTTATCTTTTTTCTGTGCACATTTATGTCTAGCGGCAAAAGATGCTCTTGCACCTTTCTTTTTAAACTTAACTGATAATCCAGTATCACCGAATGATACTTTCTTTACGTTACCTTTTTTAGATTTAACATAGACGTAGAATTTTTTACTCCCACCTCTTTTAGGTTTGTTAAGTTGAACTTTTTTACCTTTATATTCAGCTTCAGGAATATATTCTACAGAAGCTTTTAACATTTCAAAGCCGTTATAATCGAAAGATTCGTTTTGTAGGGATACTGCTTTTCTAAACTTATCCATATTCATCTGACCTCCGATAGATTCTACTAACTCTTTTATTAAGTCATAATCAATCATTTCATCTATTGAAGCAGCTTCATCGATAGTATCTTCATTTTCGATCATTTCATCGATTAGGTTACCGATTTCAAACATTGGATTGTAGTTTGGAGATACCATTGGAAGATCTAAAGGAACTCTCATTCCATTATATTCTGCGTATTCTCCAATATCAGTAGTTTCTAATAGTAGAGTATCTTGTTCATTTAATTCTATTTTACCGTCTCTCCATGCTTCTCTAGCTTCTTTAAATAGTTGTATAAAGCTATCAGAGCTATAACGGTAGACATGCTCAGATAAGGTTAGACCATTATCTAAATGGTATTTTAATGATGGGTAGCCGATAAGTTCTTTTAATTGTATCATTGGTTGAAATCTTTTCTATAAAATTTTCCTAAAACATTGTCATTAATGTAAACGCCATCTTGTTCTAGTACTTCATTTATAAATAGGTATTTACATTCAAAATATGTTAATTGCTTTTTATTCTGAACATAATGTAGAATTTTTCTTTCAAAGTCCATTGGAGTTCCTTCTTTAACTAATCTAAGTATCTCTTTATGAGAACCGTAATAGTCGTTCCAATCTGATTCGGTTATTATTTTTTGTTTGAGCGGTACTCTTCCTCCAATACCTTTAGCTTTTCTTTCCTCTCTTAAAGCTTCTAAAGCTCTTTTACCTAACCTTTTATTGCGTTCAAAAAATAATACTTTCTTTCCTAAGTATTTTTTACCGCTAGGTCTATGAGTAGTTTCGTAAATAAATCCATACGTGCCTTTTGGCATGTCTGATATTTCATTTACTATTTTTCCATTAAATGTCCAACCGGGTACTGTTACCATCATATATAAATATAAGAAATAAATTCTGGGAAGTCAACTTATATATCCTCTATTACACAAGGATCAAAGTCTTTTTTATATTTTTCTTTTAGTTTGGTATAGGCAAAATTATAAAGATCACTGCCTATAACGTTTAAATCTTTTTTCAACTTTACTGTGGTTGTATTCTCTACAACTACAAACTTTACTTCTTGCTTTACTACTTCTTCTCCATTATCATTAAAATCTATATACTCATTCGTTACTTTTTCTACTGATGAAGAAGTATAAGGTTCATGACCGGATTCTTCTGAAAATAAATCTACGGATAATCTAGGGTTGTAATTAAGTTGTCTTCCATCGAAAGACATAGAGGTAGGAAGGTACCCATCAAAGTCTGGGATGTCGCCAAAATAATTACCGGAAGATGCCTTAGCAGCTTGAGGTGAATTAAAATGACCGGTAAGTATATCTAAACAACTCCTTCTTTTATATACAGTGTATTTATCTATCCTGACATAAAACTCAGAAAGTTTTCCTGTATCTTTTACTTCTACTTCTCTTTTAACTATAAACCCCATTATCTATTCTCTATCTGTTTAATGTTATGTTTAATTAAATTAGTATCTATTAATCTTCCAGCATTAATACATCTATATAAATATTCAATTGTCGGTTCGTACTTATAACCTTCTCTGTTATCTAATACTTTCCTTTTATCTACTCCATAATGCCTGTAATACCTTGATGCTTCGTTGAGATCAAAAAAACCATTATCCCAGGTCTTTAAAGTGTACTTAGTTGTTTTACAGTCCCAGATATTTTTAGATAGAGTTTTATACGGTATATTATCTCTCTCTATCCACTGTCTCAACATAAACTGTTCAGAGTATATCATATGGTTAGGTGTCATACCTTTTTCTTTTAATGCAGAAAACTCTTGATGATTTATTAAAGTTTGCTTACCGTATTTATTTGCAAATTCTGGGTCAGGTAAGTAAAATAAACTTACATTAGATGCTCTATCTACAATATGTTCGATAGGTGTAGTAAGTTTTTTATTCCATTTATCGTTAGATTTTGGATACCAGTTAGATGCTATTTCATCATAAGAACATATTATACTTTCTTCAAATAGATTATCTATATTTTTAAATAGTAAAAAGTCATGGTCTACTAAAGTGATAGGAATTTTTGTCTCACTAATAATTTTAGTTTTACAGCCAGACCAAAAAACAGGTTTATGTATATTTTCTGGGTATTCTAATTTTCTTACTTCATGCCAAAGCTCTCTAACTTTTAAGTTCTCTAAAGTTTCGTTAGTAAGGTCATCAACGTAAAGTACAGTCTTATGTTTAGGATGGTATCTCCTCCATAAAGATACAGAAGCAAAAAGCATGAGTAAATTGAATCTACTATAAAACCTTTTGTGGCTGTATATGTTATCGTACACCCAAATTATTTCCATTTTTTATAAGTTTTTAGGTTTACCCACACCCCTTCGTATATTTTATTTTGAGTTCTTAATTTTCTTTTTTTATAACTATTAGTTTCTTCGTTTCTATTATAAGTAACCAGGCCGCAATCATATTCTTTTATTATTTTTTCACTCCCTAAATCTTTTACTACTCTCTGCCCTCGATTACCAAAAGATGTAACTGTTCTATAGAATCGAGTTTGTTCATAAGGTATAAAGATGTCTGGTTCGTGTAGATCAGTAGCGTGAAAAATATCTACTAGTAATCTATGTTTGTACCCAATAGATACTCCTCCGTACATCATATCATAAAGTTGCTTTGGATCTTTAATATCATTCATTAAAATAATATCTACATCCTTAGGTGCAAGAATACCAGGACCAAAAAAATACTCTGCTGATGAGCCTGTTAATATTACTTCATAGTTTGAGAGATCATATTTAGAGCTCCACTCTTGGTACCACTTCTGTAATAATTCTATTGTAGGGTCAATAAAGGGTTTATCTGTTGACAACCCTCCTAAGGCATAAAAATAACTCATATAACTGTTTTAAATAATTTTACGCAGTTCCTCCGCCGCTACCGTAGTTTATATCATCAAAATCTAATCCATAAAATTCAGACATACTTAAACCGGCTGTGCTATCAGACCAGTTTGTAGCGTTTATATCTAATTGAAAGCCTTCACCAGCTGTCTGTGCATCTAATTGAGCAGTAGACGTATTGTTCATTTCTGTGTTTATGTCCGCAAATGAAATTGCACCTGTTGACTGTAATGCCATTATTCTTTATCTTTTAATTTTTGTTCTAATATATCTACTTTCTTAGAAAGCTCTTTAATAGCTTCTACAAGGATAGGAGTAAGTTTTTCATATTTAACTCCGTAGTACCCTCCATTCATTTCTCCAACTACCTCCGGTAATACTTCTTTAACTTCTTGTGCTATAAATCCTATATCATTTCCTTCAAAAGGATGTACCTCTTTATTACCTTCTTTCCAATCAAATCGAGTACCTCTTAGTTTTAATACCTTAGCTAGTGAACCATCTAAGTTTATTATATTTTCTTTCAATCTTTCATCCGAAGAATGGAATGCAGTAATATTTCCTGTTGCTGTAATAGCTCCTGTTACAGAAAGTCCACTAGTAAAGTACCCATTCTCAGCATATACTTGATTCCACTGTTTTAAGAAAGTACCGAAATTGTATGTCCCAGAAGTTTCTGGCAGTATATGATTAAACTGTGAGGTACCTCCTTTAGCTTCAAAAATTATAGAATTACCACTAGCACCTTGAGCTAATCTAGGAGCTCTAACATATTGAGTAGCATCAGAAACAATTTGGAGTCCTCCTGCTTTTAATTCTACGAAGTTAGTAGGTACACCTACGCCAAGAGATGTATCATATGATGGTGCAGTACCAAATCCAGAGGTACCTAAAGTAGTATTAACTGTGGTATTCGTTGTAGAATTAAGAGCGTTTACTGCAATATTATACCCTGCTCGTGCTCCACTTCTAACTCTATATCTAAATTTAACATCAGTTGTTTCAGAGATAGTCATAAGAACTGTTTCAGCTCCTCCTGTATGTGCTACATTGACACCACCTTGTGCTGCTCTAGTTTTTTGCACCCAAGTATACGTTGTAATAGACGGGTTGTGAGAAAGTATTCCGTCAGAAATGTAGTTTTGGTATCCTGGTACTACAAACGTATAAACATCAGTTTCGTTGTATATAGTTTCAACGTCTAATACTTTTTCTTTCTTTATTCCGCCTTCAACTGCTACATAAATTTCAGTTTCGTTAGGTACTAGTTCTACAGATTTTATCTCTTTATTTTCATCTAGCCAGAACCCGTGATCGTCTGTTACTGTAATTGTTTTAGTTTCAGTAGTTACTTTTAATATAGTACTTGTAGTTCTGTTTCTTATTTCTTTAATAGAACCTGCGCTAATTTCATTAATGCCATCTTGCCATTTCCACACTTTAAGTACATCACTCTTTAATATATCTTTAGCCTGTTTAGTTGAACCGTCGTATAGTTCTATTTCTGTAGTTCCTACAACAGAGGATGGACTTTGTAGACCACCACCTCCACCACCACCGGTAGTAGAGACAGAACCAGAAGCTTCCCAATAGCTATGAGAATTAACACCTGCTATACGGTATGCGCTTCCTAGTAAAGCTTCACCAACAACAGTTGTTGTTCCGTTTTTAATTGCTTGCAGGTATATATCTGCATAGTGAGCTTTTTTGTAAAAGTTAGAAGGAAATCCGTGGAGCTGACCTTCTTGGGTACCAACATAAGCCGGTGTTGTTACTGTGTTAATCTGATTTGTAGGGGCATCAACGCTAAAAGAAGGAGTTGTTATATTAATTTGAGCTTCCCCTTGAGAAGCTGCGAATACAGCGCCTTGAGTTCCATATCTGTTATTATAAACAGGACCGTAGACAGATGTAGATGTTACAGACTCCATTGCATTACCAGAAGTAATACCCGGTATACTAACAGAAACACTACCGCCTGCTGTACTTGTTAAAGTATCTAAAGGAGAAATAATTACTTTCTTATTCCCTCCTGCAAACATTTGAATCTCAGGTATGTTAGGTTCGAATATTATTTCACTGTTATCATCTCTTAACGCATTAGTGGTAGGATCGATTATCCAATCTCCGATCTGTCCTGAGGTAGCTGTTATTTCACCTGATATACTAGCATCAGATGCTGTCATAAATCCTTGACTATCGACTGAGAAGTTTGGAGAGGTAGCATTAGGTATGGATAGTTGACCTCCTTCAATTGTTCCACCAGTCAATGAACCTGCATTTATAGTCGCACCTTGGATAGTACTACCATTGATACCTGCAGCGGCAGTAATTAGCCCACCAAAATATGTATCACCATTGGACGCTAAAGAAAAGTTTGGAGTAGAAATAGCCCCATTGGTAAGGTCTATCGCCATACCAGCAGTAGAGAACCCAGATCCATCATCAGTTCCTGCGTGATTATTTGATAATATAGAGCCTGCTCTAATCTTATTACCTGATATGGTAGTTGAGTTGTTATTTACATCTGTTGCTGCTCCTCCTGGTTGTAGGGAAGAAGCACCATCTGCTGCTCCAGATACAACATCAGAAACGGTTGTATTAGTTGAACCTACTCTTAAACTACCTGCAAATGTACCTCCTGCTGCTTCTAAGTCTCCTTTAAATTTAGCATTACCTGCTTTGTCTATATAAAATTCTTTAGAATGTATAGCACCTGAGGAAGATATAATTAGTCTTCCTGCTGTAGATGTAAATGTTGCTGTATTCTCATCTGTTCCTGTAAATATTTTATCTGAATGAATAGTCCATCCACCAACACTACCTGCTGTTTTATCTTGAGTATTTGAGGCAGCTGATGCTGTTGCTTGTATATCACTATTTGAAACGTTATCTACATTACCTAATCCAACATCTGTTGCTGAAGTATTAGAGTTTAAGGTGTTATTCTCATCAAGGTCTGTGCTGCCTATGGTCACTGTTCCTTTAAATCCAGCATTACCTGCTTTATCTACATAAAACTGTTTAGCATGTATAGCACCAGAAGAAGATATGATTAACCTTCCTGCTGTAGATGTATATGTAGCAACATTCTCATCTGTGCCGGTAAATATTTTATCTGCATGGATTGTCCATCCGCCTACTGTACCTGCATCTTTATCAGCAGTGTTTGCTGCTGCGGATGCTGAAGCCTGTATATTAGAGTTTGAAACGTTATCTACATTACCTAATCCAACATCTGTTGCTGAAGTATTAGAGTTTAGTGTATTATTTGCATCTAAGGTAGTACCGCCTATTTGCATTGTACCTGAGAATACAGCAGAACCATCTGATGCTATTCTAAAGTTTTTAGCAGATATGGCTCCGTTATCTAAATTGATCGCCATACCAGTTGTTGACATAGCTGATCCATCATCAGTACCGGCATGATTACTAGATAATATTTTACCGGTCTGAATTGTATTACCTGATATTTTAGTAGCAGCGCCTAGCTGAGCACCAGCTGCTAATCCCCTAAAGATTAATCCTTGAGTTGAGCTACTATTGTCGTAGTGTATAGAAGCTCCCGGTCTAACATATCGGTCAGTAACGTTATTAGCTTGAGAAGAAGTCACATAAGCAGGAGAAGTAAAATCTCCATCTTTAAATACCTCGTATCTTGCACCGGTTTCTAAAAGAGTAATCTTAACTCTGTACTGCTGGTTTTCAGAGAAATCTGTATCAGAAGTCCAGTCGTCATTTACGAGTGCGTGTATTTGGGTTCCGTTTTCTCGAACAGTTATATCATTACTTTGGAAATAAACTGTGTGATGCTGTTCAGTATGGCTATAGCTTCCAGGACTTTCTTTAAATAATCCAATCATAGTAGCTGGAGTGCTATGTCCTACTACGACATCCCATTCAAAAGAAGGTCCATCATTTCTATCAAATACTGCTTTAGTAAGGAATCCTTTATTCCATGCATCACCTCCTGAGTTCTGTAATAGTACTCCTAGTACAGGTGAGGTATAAGTTGTTATATTTGGAATATTAGAATCAAATATATTTGCATCTAACGAACCGCTAAATTGATATGTTATAGTCGGTCCAACACCTCTATTACCAATCCTTAAGTTCGCACCATCCCAAGTCAATGCATCAGAACCTGTACCTTGATTTGATAGGTAGAAGTTACCTGAGCTATCCATATAGGACTTAAAGTTAGTACCGTCATGGTATCCTAAGTACTGAGATGTTAAGTTTAATCCGGCTGCTGCAGTGTTAGTAGCCAAAGCAAAGGCATCTCCTCCAAATGCATATGAAGTTGGATTTACTAACGAACTTGTAGCTGCATTAGTAGTATAGGGGCTCAACATAGAGCTTGTAGTACTATTACCTACTGCATTATTATCTGTATATGTTTCTGCTGCCGATTGGGCTGCTGATGCTTCCGCACTTGCAGTTGCTGCAGTATTGCTGATGCTAGTTTCTAGAGATCCTGTAGCAGAATCAAGATCTGCTTGTGTAGCGTATGTAGCATTTGTAATTGTAATACTACCTTCAATAGTTAGATTAGTACCGTCCCAAACAAACTTATCCCCTAATGAGAATTTACCGCTTGAACTTACAAAGAATGGAGTATTTGAATTATCGTAGGTACCTGTACCTATATACATACTCTGTGCAGCTAATTCTATACCTCCGATAGAACCATCTCTTGCTACTATTGTGCCATCTACACTTAAGTCTGAGCCATCCCAAGATAATCCGTTATTACCTGAACCTGCTAAATAGAAGTCTCCAGAAGAAGACATATAAGTTTTCCAGGTATCTGTATCGTAGTATCCTAAGTTATCAGCACTCATAAATAATCCAGTACCTGAAGGAGTAGGATTAAATGCTATCTTACCACTAGCATCTACTGATCTAGTAACAGCTGTATTCGCAGTTGCTTGAGCTGCTGCTGCACTTGCTGTTGCAAAGTTTGCGGTTGTTTGTGCTGCTGCTGCTTCGGCAGATGCTGTTGCTGCAGTATTACTTATGCTAGTTTCTAATGAGCCTGTTGCTGTATCTAGGTTAGACTGTACTGTAGTAGCTGCATTACTTGCTGTGACTGCGGCTGCAGAGGCACTTGCTGCTGCTTGTGAAGCTTGAGTAGCTGTACCTGCTGCTGTGGTAGCATCTGACTGTGCTTGAGTAATTGAACCTGTTAAACTAGATGAGGCTTCATTAGCTGCATTAGTTGCAAAGGTCTGTAGTGATCCTGTTACTGTATTTAAATTATCTTGAGTAACAGCATTACCTCCTACAATATTTATAGTACCTGCGATAGTTAACGATGTTCCGTCCCATGCTAAGTAGTTACTAGAACTTCCTGTTAAGAAGAAGTTACCGTTATTAGCCATGTAAGTTTTCCACTCACTACCTGAGTAGTAACCTAAGTTAGTTTGGTCCATAAATAGACCTTCACCTGATAGGGTAGCTGGTTTTTGAATCTTACCTGTACTATCTGTAAAGATATCAGCTGCTAAAGAGGAAGACGTATTATTAATTAATAAAGATTGATCATAAGTAGTATCGGCAGAAGCTGTCCATGCATTACCTGCACCCCATACATATACTTTGTTTCCATCATCATTATCAATCCAAATATCACCTTCTGTTCTGCCTGATGCTCCAGGAGCTGTTGCTTGTCTAAATATAGAATTTTTACCGTCTAATACTCCCTGTAAACCTTCATTTACTGAAGCTTGAGACGCAGATACACTATTTAATTCTCCTGATACAGAAGCTACTGAAGAAGATATCTCAGCATTTGAAGCTGAAATTCCTGTTGCTAAAGAACCTGATAAAGAACTTGTAGCAGTATTAGTAAACGTATTAGCATTTGATTCTGCAGTATTAGCTGCGTTTTGTGCAAATGTTTCTAATGAACCTGTAGCTGTGTTTAAGTCTGCTTGTGTGGTAGCATTACCACCTGTTATATTGATAGAACCTGCAATTGTAAGTGAGGTTCCATCCCACGCTAAATAATTAGCATCACTTCCAGTTAAGTAGAAGTTACCATTATTAGCCATGTATGTTTTCCAACCACTGCCGGAATAGAATCCTAAATTAGTATCTCCTAAATATAATCCAGCACTTGATGTGTTTGGTGTTCTAACTAACTTACCACTTGAGTCTGTAAATATATCTAATGCTACAGAACTTGATAAAGAAGCAGAAGTTGAATTAATTAATGCTGCTTGATCATATGTACCGTCAGAAGAAGCTGTAAAGCTAGAACCATTCCAGATGTACATTTTATTTTGCTCACCTGTATGAATCCAAACATCACCTACTGTTCTACCAGAAGTAGAAGGAGAAGTTCCTTGTCTAAATATAGATGCTTTACCTGCTGCTACTGCATCTAAATCTGATAAATTAGATGCTAATGAGCTAGAAGTACTTGCTAAACTATCTGATAGAGAAGCATTAGAAGAAGATAAACTAGTTGCTAAAGAGCCTGATAGAGTATCTACGCTACCTGTTACATAATCTTGAGTAGCTGCATTACCGCCTGTGATTGTTATAGCACCTTTTATTTCTAAGGTACCAGTTCCTGCATCCCAAGCTAATTTATTTCCTGCTGACCCTGTTAAGAAAAAGTCACCAGTGTTATCCATATAAGTCTTCCAGGTACCTGATTCGTAGAATCCTAGGTTAGTAGAAGTTAAATATAAACCTGTAGCAGAAGCGGTTGGTGGTCTAACTGCTCTACCTGAGCTGTCAGTAAATATTTTTGCATCTAAAGTATTAGTTGTTGTAGCTATAGAGCCAGACAAAGCTGCGTCTGAAGCTGATATTTCTGTTGCTAATGATCCTGATAAAGAGCTGGTAGCAGCATTTAGTTCTGCTGTATTAACTCCAGTTCCTCCTGTTATGTCAACAGCTCCTTTGATATTAAGTGTTGAACCATCCCAGTATATATAATTGTTTCCAGATGTTGCAGTACCTACTCTAAACTTACCGGTACCGTCCATATAAATTCCATCACCTGCTGTGTTTGTTATTACACTAGCACTAACTCCTGCTTTTAAAGCTCCGTTGTTAAGTGAACTTGAAATTATAAATGTTGGAGTATCTAAACTAAATGTTTGAGTCTTTATGTTTAAATTACCGTCTGTAAAGTTATCTAAAGATATAAAGTTGTTAGCTCCTCCTACTTTCCATGCACCATCTGTATACCAGTAGTTATTGTTGTTTACATAGATACCATCATTAGTACCTTGAACATCTCTACCGATAGAAATCTTTTGACCAGTTTCTAACCCTCCTTGAACAGTTGCTACATGAAGTATACCTGCAATAGAACCAGTTTGTGCTGTTATAGCTCCTTTGAAGTATCCATTTTAGTATAAATACCAAAACCTGGTTCATCATCTCCGTATAAGTATGCAGAAGATAATCCTGATAGATCTCCTAATCTAGTTCTTAATTCTAAATCATAAACCCCTGATCCTGTTCTTTCTACTATATCCATATAGGGTGTAGAAATATCTCTAGGATTAGCATTCATGAGCATATAACCAGAAGTAATATCTTTTTCTGGGTTATAAACACCAGTTGAAACTAATACCTGACCTTCATTATAAGGTTGAGCAGTTGATACTAAACCGGCTAAAAATTCTTTATCAGAATCAATCAAGTAAACAGTGTCACCATTAGTATGTGAATCTGCAACTGTGTCGTGGTAATCTCTAATTACTGTTAATACATTACCTGAAGTGGATATAGATGTGATTTTAAATCTTTCATCATCTATTTTAATAATATTTTGAACTGCTAAACTTGCAGTACTTGCTACAGTGATATCTGTTTCTATATCATCTAAGTCTTCTACTATAGTAGTAACTGAAGAAGATACAGCAGGTACACCTCCAAATGCTCTTTGAACATATATTTCACCTGCTAGTCCATCAGGGTCTATTGAACCTGTGTTGTAAGATATACTACTATCTTGTGAATATCTTTTAGAACCCGATACATACATATACTCAACTGAGAATCCTGTATTATCGACTGATTTAGCTTTTAATATTTCACCTGTTTCAAATCCAGAAACGTTTGCTACTGAGAATGTAACAGCTGTGTCAGCATATGAAGAAGAGCCGGCTATAATAGCTCCTGCTTCACTTCTTAAAGGTTGTATGGTTGTAGCATTCGCTACCATCAACTGACCTCCAACTACGTTAACACTCTCTTTTTCAAATACAGTAGTTTTTAAAGTACCACGTATTCTCATATTTTCAAACTCAGCAGAACCGTTTCCTAATGTATCTATTCTCCAACCTTTTACGTTGGTAGCAAAGTTAGAAGATTCTAACCTACCATCTGAATGTATTATGAGTCCTGTTTCACCTTCTGCATATGCTCCTCCAAAACCAGAAGCAGGTATAGATCTAATCTGAGAGTCAGTTACTTCCCATCCTCCGATCTTATTACCTTCCTGACCAAACATTGCAATTGTATCAGCACTACCTGTCCCAGAACCATCATATATTTTAATACCGTATAAATCGGAAGCATCGTCTGATATTTCTCCTAATCTTATAATTTCTTTTGAACCGGTATCAAAAATATTAAGTCTTTGAGTTGTGGTATCTATATCGAAATAAGTCGTGTCTAACTTAAAAGTTTCTGTCCTAATATCAACACCAGTGGTTGTATTGAACCTAAAGTAGTTACTAGCATTCTTAGTTAGATCTAATGTTGCTACAGTAGAGTCCATACCAAGTATAACACCGGCATCATTATTACCAAAAGTTGTTTTGGCTCCTGCTACTAAAAACGCATCATCAGTATTTCCTTCTAGTCTTACCTTATTTGTACTACCGGCTGTTATTTTTCCTTGTGCTCCTAAAAGTTCAACTTTACCGTCACCAAGTGACATAGAAGCTTCAGTAGAAGATATTTCTATATTAGAAGCTGATATTTCTAAAAGTCTTGTTGAGATTGATACGTCTGTACCGTCAAATTTAACAAAGCTATCTGAACCGTCACCTACATGGAATCTTGGAGTTCCGCCGTTGTATTGTAACTGTATACCTTCATTACCATAAGTTGCGCTATTAATAGAAAAACTATTATCACTTGCATCTAATACTATATTAGTTGACTTTCTTATTTGAGTATTGGTAATATCCCATCCTGCTATATTACCGCCGGTAAATAAAACATCTGAACCTGTTATCTCTCCGTTACCTTTTATGTTAAAAGCAGAAGATGATATGAAATATCCTGAGGTAGAGGCTGAACCTGACATATAAAATGAAGGTACACCTAAAGTTGATGGTCCTACTATAGCATCTGGTGTTATATTAAATCCACCAATTAAACCGGCAGAAGCAGTGATCTCACCTTCAATTACAGCACCAGAGGCATGCATATACCCACTTGAAGATATAGCAAAGTTAGAACCAAAATGTACGTAGTAGTTAGCTGATGGTTGGGGATTGAAAGTAATGTACCATTCATCGGAAGAAAGACCTCCGCTATCGCTTCCGGGTCCTTTTATTTTATCGTAGAATGAACCTGAGAATAGGTCTATAATCATCCTACTACCTGTTACTTGACTATTAGCTATATAAACATCACCAATAGATCCACCGTTTGTTTGAAAGTTTGCGAATGCTTCACCTCCAATAGGTACAGTTAGAGACGTTCCGTCTTTTCTTTGTAACAATAGTTGGTTTGCACCGAACGAAGCTGTGAAGAAAAACGATCTAAAATTTGCATCTAGTTCCTCATGAGTAAGAGGAGCGCCTTTTTCGTCTCTGAAAGTTATAGCCATTCTGTCTGTCCTTTATTATAAATACGCTCTAATTTGCTTATTAGCCCGTATACATAATATAAGCTAGAGCAAAATAAGGAGGTATATGATTGTCTGTTGGTACAGGGTGGCTATGACCACCTCCAGTACCTGTTGAGTTAGTAGTTCCACTTCTCCAATAAACATATTTGTTATCGTTATCACTGTCTCCACTACCTTTATATTTAGTAGGTCCTACGTAATCAGCTCCACCAAGAGTACCACTTGCTCCGGTACCTGGGTTGTTAATTTCAATGTAGTAACTGTCTTTATATGTATGGGTATGTGAAGGTATTTGTCCTGCTGTTAATGTGTGAGCAGTTGTGTTACCTCCATGATCGTGAGAAATATCACCGCCTGTCTGAGTAAAGTTGGAAATACCTTCGATGTAAGTTTTAGCAGTACCGCTTAAGTCTGAATGAGCACCTACGATAAATTTATTTCTTAAATCAGGAGTACCGTTTGATCCATTACATAGTTTCCAACCTGAAGGTATAGTTGCTATAGTACCAGACCACATTATAATACCTCCTACCGGAATAGGAGCTGCATTAACCTGTCTAACTACTTGATTAGATTGTTGTACTAAGAAGTCATAATTAGTAGCTGATGATGCGGTTGGTATACTGTTTAGAGTAACTGAACCAGATAAGGTTGAGTTACCGTTTACAATTAGGTTAGCATTAGATGTTATAGAGCCTGTTATTACTGTATTACCAGCTACATTTAATCCTGCAGAACCTGATATACTTCCTTGTACTACTAATTGATAACCAGATACTTTAGTGGAGGTACCAATACCGACATCTCCATCTGAATGGAATGATGCTACTACCCTGTTATAAGAAGCAGAAACTGAAGATGTTACTGGTCCGGATAGTATATGGAAACCTTCGTTCCCACCTGACTGTACGCCCATAACTACATGACCTGAATGTGGTCCTTCTAAAATTACACCTCTAGTGTTACCTCCTAGTAAGTTATTACCTAAGTTATTTTCAATACGAGCATCTGCGGAATCCCATGTGAATAGTTTTGTTCTATAAGAATCTTCTAATGTCTTACCAAATACTATACTACCGCTAATAACGTTATCACCTAATGGATAGTTTGCCCCTGCACCTCTAGTTTGGAAAGAACCGTCTCCTTTAATTACAAAAGAAGGTCCGCCACCAGTCCAGAAATTAATATTAGAGTCCGCACTTTCATATAAATTCTTAATTACTAAATCTGTACCTACTCCATCGTATGCTATACTTGCCGAATTAACTGCTACTGCTATATGTAATTCTCCGCCGTTTACAACAACGTTTCCACTATTTACTTTTAATTTTTCGTTAGTGCTTAAAGAAGTTGTACCTATACCTATACCGCCCTTTGCACTATCATATACTATATTAGTTGTTCCACCGAACGCTGTTGGAGAACTTTTATATTGTAATTCATTAACACTACCGGCTACTTGAACCGATCCTGTAAATGTGTTTAAGGGTATGTTTACAACTCCTGCTCCTTGCAGACCACTACCTGTGTAGTGTAGGTGTAAAGAAGAAGAGTCTGCCGGTATAGAAGCAGAATAGAAAAAACTTTGAAAGTTTATGTCTAACTCTTGGTAGGAAAGTGCAGTTCCTTTATTTGTTCTTAACGTTATTGCCATGGTTACATATCTAATTTAACTAGTACTGTTGTTTCATTGTTGTCTGATACAGGAATAGGTTGAGCCATTTTTGCTACAGCTATTAATTCGCTTGCATCATTATATAAACCTACCGTTGTAAAATATGGTTTGAAAAAGCTTCCGGTTACATTATCTATAAGTGAACCAGATGTTCCATTAGCGATTGCAGATGGATGTTGAGTAAAATTAAACTCGTCTTCTTTTACCTCACAATGGTAGTTATATGTATAAATAGGATGAGATGATTGCCAAGCTACACTACCACTAAAATAGTTCTGATAGTATCCTCCTACTGCAGGGTTGGTTAAAACAATCAACCCGTGAGAGTAGATTACATTTCCTACAATTCTTTGAGGAGAAGATGCTGATAGTATTAAGTTTCCGTTACCGTCATCTAGTAGTGTTGTTTTCCATTCATCAGCAGCAGCGATAACGAATTCAGATTCAGTTTCGTTTATATATTGTTCTTCATTTTCTACATAGTCTCCATCTGCTAACTGTTCAGATGCTCCATACATAGTATCTACTTCTTCTGCAAAACTTTCACTAACGTAATTGCCACTAGCATCACTCCCGGTATAGACATAGTTAGAACCAGAACCTTCTAGGTCTGGTGTTATCACTACGCTACCTGGTCTAATATAGCATCCGTAAAGATTTTGAGGGATAGAGATTACTGTAAATTCTGATTGAGCTCTTCTTTGGTTTGAAGTGTAGGAACTTTGTAAGTAGTTATCATACGCAGAGCCAGACATTTCATTTGAGCTAGTTGTAGGTAAACCTAAACTATCATAACCGGAATAATAAAGGTGGTGTATACTGTTGTAGACTAACCTTGTATGGTGTTCGTAATCAGTACCAGCTAGGTTGACATCGCTACCACTTGGTAGCCAGGCTCCAGAACCAGAAACACCGTGATATGTTTCTATACCAAAACTATCGTGTTGACTTCCACTAGCTGTGAAAGCTTTATGCGCTACATACTCTGTAGTGTAGTAATCTTCTTGTTTGAATTTTTTGAAGGCAGCCATTCATTAATAATCAAGTTTAATTCTTATTAACGCTTCCTTTGTAAAGTCTTTTAATAGTGGTCTTGATAATTTTGCTACTCCTAATAAATCATTATTATCGTTATATAAACCAACTGAGGTAATATATGATTGAGGATTGTTAACCATAGCACTATGTCTTAGCTCTCCTGATCCTGTTATATTAGAAGGGTTGTTAGAATAGTTAAATTCACTATTACGAACTCTTACAAATACGTAATTAGATGAAATAGTTTCTTCTCCGTTTAATTTAAACGATTGACCGTTTTTGATTAAGTTATGAAGAACTGTGTTGTTTGTTCCGTTATTAACTGCTGAACCTGTTGATGGATTAGCTACTGTTGAATTATCTCCAAATACGTGTGTAATTGCTTTTGCATTAAGTAAAACTAAACCTACATCAGGTAAAAACTTACCAAAAGAAGCAATATACGAACCTGTTGTGTATCCTGTAGCACTCCAACTTACTGGTGAGCCATTTGATCCTTGAATTATATCGTAGACTCTTCCCGAATCATTATATGTTACTGTGGTTACATTTTGACTATTCTCGGTTAAAGATAAAGAAGCAGTACTATCGTTTAACGTAAGGTTAAATGTTCCAGGTAGTAATTTTTCTTTATACCTAGCTCTATCTACTGAGATAGCCCAAATACCTTTATCTCCAGACGATTGACCGCCAAAGTTAAAATCTGTTTCTTCATCTCCTAATACTAGAGATCTATATTGACCGTAGATAGTACCTGAAGGAGATTTACCGGATACAGCAGAGTTATAAACTGTGGAACCTAATCCGTTCTTTTCTCCATATGCTATAGAGTATTGAACTGAAGAGGTTGTTGCTGTGGCAAATACGTCTAAGTAATAGTCTCCGCTAGTTGCAGCTTCTTGTGTTGATGAAGTAAAAAACGTAGTTAATTCATATGCTCCAGTACTCCAAACGGTAGAGGATATAGAGTCTGCACTTACAATTACGTCTTGATTATCGAATTTTTTAAATGACATATCTTATTATACTTTAGTTACGTTAATTGGAATAGTTATTCTAGCTCCACTATCTCTACCTATGATAGTAATTGTACTGTTGATACTAGTACTAGATGTTCCGTATAACGTGTTAATTGTTGTACCTGTAATATTTACAGAAGTACCTATTACTGTTTTAGATACATTAGTACCTAAAGTTGTTACAGTATTTAATCTTTCTGCTTCTGCAGTATTAATCCCTACACCTGTAAAGTTAGAAAGTAGTCTCACATCGGCAATAGATACTGTGTATCCACTTGATTCATAAGCTTGTGAAGCTCCTAAGTAGTTGAGTGTTTGAGGAGTAATAGTTAATGAAGCTCCTTGCTTTAAAGTAATAGATGCATACCCTGCTTCTAGAATTGGTAGCTTTGCAGTACCTCTAGGAAGAGTTGCTAATTTATACTTCATTACTTGATTTTCATCAGGAAATGCTTCTAATAAAGGCATATTTTCGATAGCCTCACCATAATATGCAGAACCGGATGGGTGTAATGTATTATACAGAGTATAATCAATCTCATCATCGGCTAGTGCAAACTGGGTGATTCGGAAAGAGCCATCTCCCCTTGCTAAAAGCTCTCTTCCCTTTTTGGTTAAGATTGCGTCGACTGTTACGACTGAGTTGTTTAAGTATCCCATTTTTCTAACTTTGTTTATATATTATAAATATGTGTTGTTATTCTTTTTTATACTGTACATACCGGGCTAATTGCTGTAATGAACCCTCTATCGTTAGTATTTACTATTTTTCTAGTTTCTTTTACCCATATTTTCTGTTTTCCTACCGGAACTAACCTGTTACCTCTAGGTTTAAAAATTCTCGTACCGTGAAGTAAAGTAACTGATGAACCAGCTGCAAATCCGGCTTGTAGTCCGGCACCGTCGTAGTTTCTACTTACTTCTAATGTATAAAGTACAACTCCTCCAAACGGAGATGAGCTTTCTTGGGCAGAAAGTACTTGCATTATTTCTGTGTTTGCTCCTTGATCAGTAAACTTTACTACATCTCCAACTGCTATAGTTTGTCCTTTTGCTGCTGATATTATCACTGATGTGTCGTTTGCAGCGGATATAGGATTTGAAACATTTACGAACCCTAGTTCAACTGATGCAGTTGTTGGCATTTCTTCAGTACCTTCAAATAAAAAGTCTTCTATATTTCTATCTGAAAGAGATTGAGAGCAAATAAAGCCATTGTCTTCAGTAACTAAGTATGCTGCACCTTCAAATTGTGTAGCAGATACAGCTGAGCCTACACCTGAAAAGTCTGATTCAGATGTTTTAGTTCCATTGTACCTAGCATTAGAGTGACCGGTATGGGTGTAGTTTGAATCTTGGACTAGTGCTTGTGGGGCATAAGGTTGTTGAGTATCATAGTAAAACCTAATAGGTAAACTTTCAGGTAAATCTTCAGATGTATGTAAAAATGATTTTATAGTCGATGTAGTCCCGTATGTACCTCCGTAGGAAATATAATTTGTCTGTTTTAGTCTTGCGTGTATAGTTGCAATCGCAGTACTACCTGTCATAGAATTTGCAATTATAGATAATTCAAAAGGGGTTACTGTGCTGTCTATAGTCCCGTCTATATTGGTTTGAACAGCTAAACTTTGAGTAACAAGATTAGAGCTATCGAATGAACCTGTGTCATCTATTTCTAAACTTAATGTATGTTGTATGCTGTACGAACCTGTGTTGGGGACTGATCCAAGTATTGGAAGTTTACCTTGTCCAATAGCAGAGCTTAAAGGACCTCGTTCAACTTTTATAGTAACAGCACGGTCATTAGGCACACTAATGGAATCAGAAATACTTTCTGACATAAAGTAGTTTGAAGCCGGTGCCCATGGTAGAGTGGTTTCTTTTAGAATTTTAGATCCATTAGAATCTTCAAATTTCAAACCGCTTACGTTTATTTCTCCGATACCTGCGATTGCTGGGTAGTTAGTAGGAGCTACAAATCCACCGCCTCTATCTACATCAAATCTCTTATTAGAAGAACGAATAGTGTCAGCATTACTAATTAAAGCGTTATAGTCGTTATTGAAAAAAGGTTCAGGTAAATAGGGTGTCAGAGTAACGCTTCGTGGTTCTTGAGAAGGTAAAATATCTTGAAGATTAGTTAAAAACAAATCGTTTACGTCTATGTAGTAGTAAGAGGTATTTCCGGACTTGGGTTTGGATGTTTTGGTTATTACATTGAGCTGCTCCTGTGTTAAAGGGGCTTCTACAGTCGAGGTATCGTTTAGGGCTGCTCTTATCTGTTCTACTGCATCAAGAGATAGTTTAACGTTGTTACCGTTTATATCTACATTAGATATGGTAATAGCTCTAACTTGGTCAGAGCCGTTAGTTGGTTTATATAGTACTCTCATCTGCCCTGCGGCTGGAGCAGTTTCTATAAATAAACCTATAGTAGTTTGTACTGACATTAATTCTCTTTTATATAAATATTACAGTTCTAATTTAATACGTCTTTTAAAGTTCTTCTTGAATTAGGGTAAATACCTTTATCGTACATTTCCTTCCAATAGAAAAAAGACCTAGGAGGTTCATCGTGTTGTATCTTAAATAGACCTTCTACAATCTCTTCTGTGTATCGATACTCTTTATCAATTTCAATTTCTCCATCTCTTATTTTAGTATAACCTTTCCAGGGTCTTATTTTATAAAAAGGTTTAAAACCTTCTTCGTATGTAAACACATAAGAACAGTAGAAAATATCTACTAACTGAAGGTGTTTAAATCCTAACTTTATACCTTCTACTAATATATTTTTAAGCTCTAAATAATCTTCTATTTCTCCTACTACCATTATATCAGCATCCCAAGTCTCTGTCGTTAGTAAACTATCGCCTGCTAGATAAGTATACTTTTCAGTACCGGGAATCTTAGAAAAGTCTGTATACCATTTTTTTAATCTCTCTTTATCGGGACGAAACCATGGAGTGTTAGTTTTTACTTCTCCTATTTTATATTCAAATTGCATCTGTTTATGTATTATGGACTTGAGAAGCCTCCTCCGCCAGAAGCAGAACTAGGGCCTTGGAATACCGGAAATGAATCTAGTGTTATACTTTGGTACACTAGGGCTACTGTACCGGTTCTGTTTTGTGTTGTACTTGGATTAGTATCAACTAATGCATTTATTGAGGTATCGTCTCCTGTGCCGGATGCTCCACTTATACCTATCCAGGTTGGTTTAGTAATTTGCCAGCCTAAGTTATTTGGAGTAACATTAACTGACATAATAAATCCTTGTCCATTGCCGCTCAAGCTCAGGGTAGGATTAGGTGTTGTGGTGACCGAAATATCACCGCTCAATGCAGTGTATGAGTTAGTATCGGTAACGTTACTACTTTGATTATTAACATTATCTTTTGCGTAAACTGTAGCTGTTACAGTCCCTGAGTTCATGCTGTGTTGATTAGCTATTATAGCTATATTCTTAAAAGTTACACCGCTATAGGATACGGTTCCATTTACAGAACCTCCTCCAGTAGATGCTAGATTCCAATAGATTATCCCTGAGCTGCTTAGCCCTTCTACTTTTAGGTAAAAGTTACCTGTGTTATTAGTGGTTTCGTCTAAAGAGTAACCTGAGTTTTTAAACTTCACAGAGGTTAGTGTAGGTGCTGTAGTATCTTTCACTAGGTTGAGAGAGGAACCAAAAATACTTGCAGCAGTTGCTAGTGAGCCTGTTTGGGCGCCATCTGCTAGTCTTACGTTGAGTAGTAGGGTACCATCAGAGTTAATGTCTGATGCATCAATTGAAATAGATTGAGTGGCTGAATTAGTAATAGTTCCTGTGGATGTGTTACTGCTAAATGTTCCACTTAATGATGCTGAAGCAAAATAAGTTGTACCTATTTCTCCTCCGTAAATGTTAGCACTTAAAGTTGTATCATTTGTTGATGCGTTTACATAAGCAGGGAATTGGGTCCATGAAGTTGTATAGCCAGAAGGTGCTACATTATCAAAAGTACTACAGTCAGTTTGGGCTAATACCTGCCCTTTAGTCACACCTGGGCTGTCAATCTGTATAACCCTGTTAAATCCTGATATATGCCACCAATTGTCTCCTCCGTCTAGGGTATTAGCACCTGCAGAGTCTGTGTATATCATATCCCCAATAGTAGGTATCGTGCCTGTACCACTGTGGTAAAAAGTTGTTGTTGCCCCACTTACTTGACAAGCTAATGAATCTGTGCTTCCCGTGGTTTGGTACATACTAAAGTTCTTTAGTGAAGCTACATCTAAAGGAACACCTACTACGTTATAAGTAAGGACAGGGGGTTTTTGTTTTTTAAATATATTTTCTATATTCAGTTCCCCATTAGTAATAGTAAGAGTACTACCTCCTAGTTCTCCGTTATATTGAGGAGATTCATCATCTACCGATCTTACTAAAGAGCCTGATTTTGTTTCTACAGTTATGTTGTGTATTGTAGAGCTTTCTAAAGATGCACTTCTATAAACTTGAGCTCCTTGTTTCTCAAGTTGGGTGGTATAGTAGGCTCCTCCATGTGAGCCGGTAAAGAATGCTGTGTCTATGCTAGCAGAATAGTTAGGTTCAGTAGCTGTTACTATTGGTGATTTTACTTTAGACCTGTCTAAGATATGAGGTTTAATTATTATACCTGTATCAACTGATGCTCTAGCAGGTACAAAATCTCTAACCATTTTAAAGAGAACATTATCAAAAAATTTGAATATTCTAACAAAATCATTTAATTCAAACCTTTGTACAGAACTCAATAATACTCGTTCAGCTTCTTTATTAAGAGAAATATAAGAACTACTATTTAATTCTCTTGGGTCTCCAATATAATCGTCTATATTAAAGTTAGTAGGTAGTTGAGAAAGAATGTAGGTATTAATACTATCTGAAGGTGAAAAACCTACCTCCAGTCTATGGAAGTCTTTTGTCCTTTCAACTTCTTTTTTCTGAATTGATACATCCTTACTTAGCACTTTTCCTACAGAACCGCTTGCTCTAGTTTCTATACGTACTTTAGAAACCGAGGTAGTGTGTTCTTTTTCTTCTGCTACAAATTTACTTTCCCCTACTGTTTGACCTCCGTATTGCTTAATTTTAAGAAAGTCTGATGGGATACCAAAGCAATTAACAAGTGCTCTTAATCCTCTTTCTGTTCCTTTAGTTTTAGATAAAAAAGGTAAATTATGGTATATTCTTTTATAGACTTCTCCTTCGTAGTCTTTTGTGGATAACGGCTGTGCGTCTGCAGGTAAATCGCTGACAGTAACGAAGTTATTTACGACCTCATTAAAACTTCCGCTATCGTAACTTTCACCTATGAGGTACTTAAAGAGGTTATTTGAACTCTCTGCTGAGTTATGTAGCTTTACTCCGAAACTTTTTAACACTTCTTGTACTAGGTCTTTAGAAATCCCAACATCTACCCTATTGTCGTTATTATATTTATCAGTTATAGCTTTACTATAAATCCATAAATTGTCAAAGTGGTGACCAATCATATGTGCAAATAAGACACCGTTAGTGTTGTTACTATCTTCTGAGATAAAACTAGGTAAGGTTGCGCTTAAAAGATCATAGTTAGAGGTGTCGTAGTTTGATGCACTAGTTAGTTGGTTAGCGTACCAGCTTACTGCTTCTGATGATGTAGAGTGTAGGTTTATATGTGGCTTAGTTGTTGTACTTTTAGGCCAGGAGTAGGAACCGCTAGAGTAGTATAAATGTCTTTCATAGTGATCAAAATTACTAACTACTCCTCGTATAAGGCTGTTGTAGTTGCTAGCGCTACCAGAAGAGTTATTGCTAACTGTATTAACTGAATCTAAACTTGCTTGGTACGTTTCTAACAATCGTAATTTGTATCGAAAGTTTTTCAACCTTTCCTCAGCAGAAGAGAAGTTGATAAAGTTACTATAGTTAGTGTAGTCTACGTTTATCTGTACACTGTTGTCCTGTATTAAGGATAGTATTTCTCTATTACTGTTTTCTGAGTTATAACTAAATAATTCATTGTAGTTGAAGTATTCAGTAGGAGTTGATGATTTAGTATCGGTATCAATATTAAAATTAGCTTGTCTAAGTTTAGAAAATACTTCTACATCATCATACTCTACTTCTGTGTCAATAATAACAGCAATAGAATCACTAACTTTCTCTACTACCTGTACAACTGCTTTTTTATTGTGCTTTGATGGAAGGGGTTCGTATAACTTTACAGCTATACCAAACTTACCGTTTATTTCTATACTGTTTATATTGGTAATAATATAAAGGTCGTTGTCTCCAAAGTTTAACCAAAGCTCTTCAAAATACCCTTCTACAGTTAAATCATCTTTTAATGCTTCTGTGATATTAACTATGTCGTTTTTATCTAAGTTATTAGAGTATAAAAACAGCTCTGTTCTATCGGCAGCTATATCTTGAACGAAAAAGTTTTCTTTTTGTTTACCCTCACTATATACATCATCTAAGAAATGGAATACCATTTTTAGATCTACATTAGAAAATCCTTCTTTAACAGCTATTTCATCAGGTTTGATATATATTTGACCTGCTGAACCGTCTTCTAAATCTACATTGTCTGCATCTAAAGATAAAGGGTAGTCGTATAGAGAGTAGAGTTTTTCATTGTTGATACTATAGAAATGAGACTCTATGAAGTTAGTTTCAAAATCGAATGTTCTATTTACTTCAAAATTATCAATAAGCTTCATATCAGAAGATGAGTACGTTTCATTCTCTGGTATAGTGTTTAGCTTTGTGTCTAATATTTGATATGTAACTTTAGCCATATTGTTTTATTACATTTTTATTAACCTATATTGAAGTCTCTTTGCGGAGTCTAAACTAAAGTTAACTCTTTGTTTGATGGGAGTGCTATTAAGACCTTCTAATTTTATACTGCCATCGTATTCAGTATCTGGGAATAGTTGATATAGGTCTTGTATTAGTGCTTTTACCTTCTTATTATCCCTCTTATTATCTAATCTTCTTTTCTTCTTTTTTCTTCTAGCTCTAGAGCTCCAATTAATTATGGAATTCATTCTCTTTTGATCATCAACAGATACGTAAGTAGCTACTTCTTGTACTTTCCTATCTCTTTTAGCTTTTTCTTCTGCATCTGCAGCTGCTTCAGATGCCTGTGCTGCTGCATCGTTTGATGCGGATAGTGCGTCGTTAACCGATTGTTGTGCTTCTAGGGCAGCATTTTGAGCATTTGCTGCTGCTAATTGAGCTCTTAAAGCTGCTAATTGTTCTGCACTTGAGAAGTCTAATTCTTCTCCTCCTGCTAATTGAAGTTCGAGTTCTAGGATTTGTCTGTTAGAATCTAGTAGTTGAGTTCTCAAAGAGGATATTTCGTCTAGTAAAGGCTGTATTGCATCTAGTTGGTTATCTACTGCGTATAGTTCTGAGCTTCTTTCTACTAGGTATTGGTGAGTCTGGTTAGGACCTTCTATAGCAATCTGTGCATAAAATTTTTCATATAGTCTAAATAACTCTTCAATAGTATCGGTATCTACCACAGGTTCAGGTTGCTTAAATACCTTAAACTGCCTGTCTATGACATCTGAATATGCTTCAGAATTAAATACTGTCTTTACTATTTTTACTGTCTTACCCATTTCTTACTACCTTGAAAGTTTGATCTGTATCTACTATAGAAGTAGAACCGTCAATCTCAGTCTTAATTAATAATCTATAATATCTTTCTGGCTGCAATCCATCCATGTAAATGTCAAAGTAGTTAGATGTATTATCAGCACTAATTTTTGTATACGTAGTATCAAAATCAAATACCATTTCTTCAGTATTCTCATCCTTCAGTCCCCAATAGGAGGCGGTAGGTAAGGTATAGTTAACAGTGTATGCTGAAGATGTTGTGAAAGTTCTTGTTGGATATTTAGGTCTAGAATGTATTCTAAATCTTTGTTTACCTTCGTCAGTATAGTTTCCTTTATTATTCTTTATACTCACTACTACTTCTGGGTCTGTTATTTCAGTTAAACTACTTGAATGAGTGTAGTCATCCCATTTTATATCTAAACTAGGAGGGTAAATAGTGTTGGTATCGTTACCGTAATACTTTAATCTAACAGAAGCTGATAAATTATTTTCAAGATTGTTAGGAAGTTTTAGTATAAATCCATTATTTGGTAAACTACCACTGTAGTGTTTAAGTACTGCATCAGAGATGTTAATATTTAAATCATAGTCTGAGTTCTTATTAAAGGCTTGAGAGGCTTCTAGTGTACCGTCTGCAGAAGCTGTGTACCATGTTCCTCCTCCCATAGTATCTGATTCAAAAGAAGCAGTTACGTATGTTGTAAAACTACCAGTCTTCCAGTGATCTGCAGCACCTGCATTCCTATAGTTCCAGCTACATCCTGTTTTATTTGTAGGAGTATCTCCGAACTTGCCAGTTCCTTCATCCCATGATTCAGCTAAAGGGTAGCAGTTAATATTAAACTCAATAGGTAGTTCGTTAGCATAGTTAAGGTACATATGTAAGTCAGTTCTTACAGTACCGCCGCCAGCTTTATTATTGATTATATCTTGTATTTCAGTTGTGTCAAACTGTATTACTGTT